>RCMY010000137.1_pt1 | contig 67838 bp, 50 predicted proteins | sample 2041341 | NCBI WGS metagenome assembly RCMY01 (sample SAMN09708234, study PRJNA481090) | Marine sediment metagenome, whole genome shotgun sequencing project. | reverse complement strand
ATTTTTTTGACATAGTGTCAATAAAGCTTTTTTTATTTTCTTATTTAGTCAAACAATATTTTGATTCCCGAATTATTTATAAAAACTGAGATTCCTGTTTATTTCTTAATGAAGTATTAGCTGAAATTATTTTTATAAAAAATTTTTTATAAATAAATATTTTTTAAAATTGCCCGTTTTTTTATTTTTTGATATCTCTACAATAATTAAAACAAAGTAAAAAAGAGAAAATAATTATTTTTTCCTCTTTTTTTATTTATAAATTACTAATACGATTTCATCATTAATCAAATCGTGCTGAATATTTTTTATTCTGTAATATCTTCTGTTTCAGCTCCCTTTGTACATATTTTTTTCATTTCCAGACTCCATTTATCCGGAAGATTTTCAAGTTCTTTTTTCATGGCTGAAAAAAATCCGTCATCTTTATAATTCAGTGAAATCAGTGTTGGACCAGCACCGCTTATATATTCGCCAAGAGCTCCGTGTTTTTCCGAATAATTAAATATATCTTCTGAATTATTTATCAATGAAAACCTATATGGCTGATGCACTTTATCATCAAGAAGAAATCTCAGGTCATCATAATTCTTTCTGTGAAAACTGTCAATAAGAAGACCCAGCTTTGATGCATTGCTTATAAGGTCCGAAACTTTATATTCCTTCGGCAGTACTGCTCTCGCTTTCTCTGTAGAAAGCTTGAAGTCAGGAATCATAACATAAAAATATACATTATTATCAAAGGGTATTCTTGAATAATAGAAATTTTCACTGTCATGAGATGCCAGTATCATACCGCCAAAAATAGCAGGCAGCACATTATCAGGATGCCCTTCTATTTCTGTTGCCAGCTTTGCCATGTCATCTTCTGATAAAATTCCCCCAAGAAATTTATCTGCTATTAAAATACCAGCAATTATTGCACTGGAACTGCTCCCCAATCCTCTTGAAACCGGAATTTCATTTTTAATTATTTCTACCTTATAATTCGGGATTTTCTTATTATACTTTTCTTCTATTAATTTTATCGTGGAATAAATATAATTTTCTTCAAGAGGAATAGAGAACTCCTCGCCGTTTTCAAGATATTCTATATTTTCATTCTCTGATACCATAAGTTCCAGATAGTAATCCAGTGCTACACCGAGACAGTCATATCCCACTCCTATATTTGCACTCGTTGCCGGAACTGTTACTTTGAATTTTTTCATTTCTCCTCCTACTTTTATGCTGTCAGAATACCGCTGTTATATCCTGTTTACCATTATTGAAAAAGATATAACCAGTCCGGATTTCCTGCGGAACCAAAATTCATTTTGCCAAAAACCGTCTAATTTAGAGATTCAGATATTTTACTTTTCTTATCTGTTCAAATTCTTCAAGCTTTTTAATTGATTTTTCTTCCACCACATCATCTACAGTAAGGAGCATAATTGCACTGTTTTCTTTTCTTCCTACATGCATTGTAGCTATATTTACCTGTTCTTCCCCTAATATTCTACCAACATTTCCTATAACTCCGGGTACATCATTATTTTCTACGAGAAGCATATTTTCAGATATTACCACATCTATCGGATAGTCATTTATCTCTACTATTCTTTCTTCGTTATTTCCGCCGATAATTCCTACAATACTGAATTTTTCCCCGCTTTCGCCTACTACCTCTATTTTTATTACATCAGGATAATTATAGTATTTTTCTTCTTTTTTTATAGAATGAAATTTTATATCTCTTTTCTCTGCCAGAACCAAAGAGTTAATATAATTAACTTCCTCCTTTAATACCGGATATAAAAGTCCCTTCATGAATGAAGAATCAATTATTGCAGTTTCCTGAGTGCTTATATTGCCATAGTATATGAGATTTACAAATTTTATTGCGCCTTTTTTTATCTGATAATATATTTTCCCGAGTTTTTCCACAAATTGTATATAAGGCTTTATTACAGCAAATTCTTCTCTTCCCATTGTAGGCAGATTCACTGCTGTTTCTACTATTTCGCCGTTTAGCCCGTTTATTACCTGCTTTACTACCTGTTTCCCCACATTTTCCTGAGCTTCATATGTAGTCGCTCCTATATGAGGTGTTGTTACTACATTATCAAAGGCATACAAAGGACTCTCGCTTCTCGGCTCCTTCTCATGCACATCAAATCCGTAGCTTGCTATTTTTCCGCTTTCCAGACCGGCTGCAACAGCTGCCTCATCAAAAACTCCTCCTCTGGCAGCATTAACCAGTCTTACATTGTCCTTCATTTTTTCTATCTGATCATAACTTATTATTTTCAGTGTTTCTGATGTCTTTGGCGTATGAATTGTTATAAAATCAGAGACTTTCAAAAGCTCGTCCAGAGTTTCGGCCTTTTTACATTCATATCTTTTGAATCTTTCATCTGATATATAAGGATCATATGCTATCAGATCCATTCCAAAAGCTTTCATTCTTGTAGCTACCAGTGATCCTATTCTTCCCAGACCAATTATTCCCAAAGTTTTGTGAAAAACCTCATTTCCTACGAATATCTCTCTCTCCCATTTCCCTGATTTCAGATACCTGTCTGCCGGGAGAATATTTCTTGCAGTGGCAAGCAGCAGTGTTATTGCTAATTCACATGCCGAAACAGTATTGCTGTCAGGTGTATTTGCTACAATTACTCCATGGTTTGTAGCCTCTTTTACATCTATATTATCTATCCCGTTACCTGCACGTCCTACTATTTTCAGTTTTTTTCCCTTATCCAGAAGCTCTTTATCTACTTTAATAACACTTCTTACTATTAAAGCATCATAGTTTTCTATAATATCAAGAATTTCTTCCCTGGATATACCTATTCTCATATCTGTCGTTATATTCGGCTGTGCTTTCAAAATTTTAACTGCATTGTCATCAATAAATTCTCCTACTAAAACCTTGTACATAATACACCTCTTCCTTATTTTCATAGCTTTATTACTGTTTTTCAGTTTAAATTAAAAATACCTGTTAAGTTTTCAAATAAATTTATTATATATTGTGTAAAAGTATTTTTTATTCTTCATAAATTATTTATATATTACCAGACTTTTCCTATTATTTCAATTCCTGAAATGATATAATTTTTATATGTCATTATTATTTTCTTATATAAAATATACCTGACGTTTATCTTAAGGACTCTATCTGTGAACTGTACACGGTTTTACAAATAACATCTTTTTCCCACTATGTATAGTTTACATTTATAATATAATTTATTAAAATATTTATATTTAATTGAGGATATAAGAAAAATAGTTGTGAATTATAAAAAATTATTTTTTTACATTTTTAAAATTAAATATGACACTATGTAAAATTATATATTAGTTTAAAAAATTCATATTTTTATAAAAAATCAAATTTTTTTTTACACCTTAAACACCTTTAAACTCAATAACAAAAGCATCTAAGTATAATCTAAGGTTTGACATCTCAATATATATGTGGTAAACTTTAGTATCAATTTTTTAGGAGGAAAACAATGAAAAAATTATCATTAATTATATGCATACTTACGTTAACGGTTGCATTGTATGCTAAAAGAAGTGATAATAATGGTGTTAACAACTTCATAAACAGAGACGAGTCATTTGCTTCAAGCTTAGATATAAAGGTAAAGGATCCAAATACTGCTAAGGCTTCTTACAGTAGTTCAGATTCTACTAGATCAGGAACTGTCAGAGACAGAATTATAGATTTTGCAAAAACTAAATTAGGTGCAACTTATGTATGGGGTGCTACGGGGCCGAATGTATTCGATTGTTCGGGATTTGTAAGATTTGTATTCCAGAATGCTGCTGACATTAATCTACCAAGAGTTTCAAGTGATCAGGCTACTTATAAGCCGAGAATATCTTCTATGAACATGAAAAAAGGAGATTTAGTTTTCTTTGAAACTACTGGGAGAGGTCGTATTTCACACGTAGGAATCTACATGGGAGACAGTCAGTTCATTCACGCATCATCTGGCGGAAAAAGAGTTATGGTTTCAAGCTTGGATGGTGGATACTATAACAAGACATTTAGATGGGCGATAAACCCTTTTTAAGATAAATGATGTTAGAGTATACGTCATTTAACTGTAAAACCGCTGTATAATACAGCGGTTTTTTTAGTTCATTTTATATTTATCAGCTTTCACCCGGTTTTTGTTTATCAGTCAAGATCTATCTTCACACCCACAGAAAATATATTATTTGATATTTTATCTCTTTCTATCTGCATATCATAATTTGCATACCATGACCATCCTGAGCCTGTATCTGTATCTATTCCGATTCCTATCCAGGCAGTCGTGTCAGAAAGCCCTATTCCTTCCACAGTGAACTTTTCTTCCGGCATGCCTGTGTAAGAAGCCTCGAAACTTAAATCTTCGTTATTCAGGCTTTCCTGCACTGTAATATGACCTGATAGTGTACTTTTTCCTGCTGCCCATTGGAAATCTCCTTCTGCCCTTATTCCTGCAACCACAGAAGTCTGATTATATGATTTGCTTTCTGCTTTTAGACCCATTAAACTTTCGTTTTCCGAAAAGTCTCCCCTTTTCAGGCTGTCATACTGAATACCCAGAAATGGTGTCACAGATGAATTTTTTGTATTATCAAATCTATATCCTATTTCACTATATAACGATAATCCGTAATCATCATGTGATACTTCCATATTTTTACTTTTGTCCCTGAGTAAAATTTCCCTTTCTACATCTGAAGATATGTATGCTGCACCGGCTCTTCCCATAACATAAAAATTTCTGCCTCCGAAATTATGTTTTCCATATACAGAAACCCCTATATTCTGGCTCTCTGATTCTCCTGCATATTTGTCAAAATCTGCTTTAGCCTCGGAAAAAGCCACAGCTGCTCCTAATACCGTATTATTAGTTACATATTTATCAATTCCGGCCTGCATGCCATATAAATATGTATCAGCCTTAGCATATCCCGATTCATATAAATGCCCTGAAGATCCTATTCCGCTGAACCATACTCCGGTTTTCCCCTTTTCTCTTCCGAGCATGCTCATTCTATTAGACAGTTCTCTGTTCACTGCCTGTGACTGCTGAAATGTCAGTGCCTGAGACGATGCATATATCTGCCCTGAAATACTATCTAAAGCCTTAGAAAGTTCTCCGGCGTTCATTTTCTGAATCTCTGCGGCATGCACCAGCATCTCTTTATTTTCATAAGAATTATCTAAAACTCTGAATAGCTGTTCAAGATTTTCTGAAGAATTTATCCGTGTTTTATCTAGACTGTATACAGCAGCTGCATACTCAGATACATCTTTTCTCTTTATATCTAATTCCACATAGCTCTCTCCGTATTTGAGCTCGGGAATTAACAGTTCCGGTACTTCTACTTCCCCAAAATTATCAGATATTCCCATATCTGCTTTTATTATCTTATTTTTTCTTCCCGTTCCGCTTATATAACCATAATTATTTTCTTTCCCGTCCGGAATAAGTATCTTTAATTTAGAATTCCCGAGAAATACTCTGCCATTTATCCTCAGATCGGCACCTAGTTCATTTTCAAGAACCGAATTACTATCAGCTGTGTAATCTCCGGTAATTACTCCCCCATTTCCAATATTTCTAAAATTGCCGCTGTTATTAATAACGTTATTTGCAACAGTCCCGCCGTCTGTTGTAAAAATCCCGCCGTTATTAATTTTTACCTGTGATGCTACTTCCCCTGTCACTCTTAATTCTCCGCCGTTTATTACATTTTCACCTGCATAAGTATTTTTTCCCGATAAAATCAATATTCCGCTTCCCTCTTTTATTATTCCTGCATTTCCGCTTATATCATTTTCAAAAACTGATGTTATTTCTTCGAATTTTATTTGCACATGATTGCCCAGCGCAAGACTTTTATCAAACAAAGCAGGTCCTTTTAATGCTTTTGCTGCATTTACAAGACCCCAGCCGTATACTTCATCCGTTCCAGCCGTTCCCATATCAGAAGCTGTCGATAATATAGTCTGCCTCAAAAGATCTCCGTTCATCCAAGGATATTTTTGATTTACCAATACGGCAACTCCTGTTACAACAGGTGCCGAAAACGATGTTCCGGATCCTGCCACATTTCTCACATTGAAAGTATAATCGCCTACTGCAGATATACACCAGTTTTTAGCTACACCGCATCTGTTTGAGTAGTCACTGATAAGCCCCGTTTCTGAATCAACTGCTGTTACTGCAATCCATCCTTTTTCCATCTGCGGATATAAATAAGGTATTCCCGCTTCCAGCTGAGGCTCTCTTTTGCCCTGATTCCCAGTCGCCCATATAAAAAGACTGTCACTGGTTGATTTTTTTTCATAAAAATTATTTAGAGAATTTAAAAGAGAAAAGTTTGATTTGCCTGCATTTGTTATAGAAATTGCTTCCGTCCCGAAAGACTGGTTGTATATCCTCGCCCCTTTATCATAAAGCTTTATATACATATCCAGATCTGTTTTTATACAGCGGTCCTCACCGTTTGAACAGACCATTCCCGCGGGTGCACCCAGAATTTTTACATTCGGTGCAATTCCCATGCTCCTGCCGCCTATTATTTCTGCCACAAGACTCCCATGTATATTTTTGCTCCCTTCATATCTGAGATCAACATTCAGTCTGGATTTTCCTGTTTCATCACGAAATTCCCAATTATTCACATCAAAACTCGAATCTATAATTCCGACTAAAATATTACTTCCGTCATAACCGCTGCTGTGAACTTCTTTCACTGTGTGAGGGTCACTCCTGTTATATGGTATTGAAGGATTAACAGGTGAAGGAGGACTTGTCTCACCTCCCGAACTTCCGCCGCCGGAGCTTCCACAGCCTATTATGAACGTTAAAATTACAGGTAATAATAGAATTTTTTTCATAATTACCTCCTGTTTTCCATAAAAAACATTTTTATACAGAAATGAAATGGTTTAAGAAATTTTTAGAGATGCCAGAATTTTTTACCACTAAAAAAGAAATTTTATTTTTCGAAAATTGGATTTTTTTTTACAGATTAGAAGTTAACTAGATCTTTCTATCGGGGGGGAAATGAGAAGAAAAGAATTTGGATAATTTCAAGTTTTTTATTTACCCTGTTCTTCAAAACAATTTTACTATTTATTTTTATAAACGTCAACATTTTTATAAATAAAATTTTCAATTATTATCTGAGCCTTTTATAACAGCTGTTTTTATTTTTAATAATAAAAAAAGTCAGGCTACCACCCCTGACTTCAAATAAAAAATTATTATTATCTTTTCTAGCATATATATAATACAATTTCTTCCTTATAATTTTATTATTTTTCTCTTTTTTTATGGTTTGTACATTTATTTTAAATTTTTCTTCTTTATTCTAAGCACATATCTAACATATTTTTTTATTTTACACTGATATAAAATAAAATATTTTAGAATTAATATAATTTTTTACACTTTTATTTTTGAAAAAAATACACAATTTTTTTTTATTTTTTTACACTCTCAAATTCCTTATTTTATTGATTTTTATCCTGATCATTATTTTTTTATCACAAAAAAAAGTTTATATTACTTGACTTTAAGTTTAGTATTTGTTAAACTTTTTTTGTATATTTTTTTTTAAGGATGTGATGTTTAAATTGAAAAAACTATTTTTAATAAGCTTTATGCTGTTTACTCTATTTTCATGCGGTGGAGGAAAAGATGCCGATAAGGAGTCTAAGACTTTAAGTATCTATACTTGGACATATTTTATTCCAAAAGAAGTTCTTGATGGTTTTGAACAGGAAACCGGAATAAAGGTTCAGCTGGATTATTATGATACCAATGAGCAAATGTATGCTAAGCTCAAATCCGGTGCAAGAGGATATGATATTGTTTCCCCTTCCACAGATATTTTATCTGTTATGAGAGAAGAAGGTATGCTCATGAAACTTGATAAAGAAAAACTGAAAGATGTTTATTCGAATTTGAAAATGGATGAAATCGCTAAATTTTCAGAGTCATACGATCCTCAGTTTCAATACTCGCTTCCATATACATTTTCAGCTACGGGAATCGCAGTAAATACAAAATACATAAAAGACTATCCGAAATCATTTGATATCTTTGCTATGTCACAGTACAAAGGAAGAATGACTATGCTGGATGATATGAGGGAAACTCTTGGTGCTACTTTGCAGTACCTTGGTTATTCTGCTGAAACTTCAAATGATCAGGAACTGGAAGCTGCAAAAAATAAGCTTCTTGAATGGAAAAAGAATTTAGCTAAGTTTGATTCTACTACTTTTGGTAAAAATTTTGCCAGCGGAGAATTTTATATTTCTCACGGATATGCGGAAAATTATTTCGAGGAACTGTCGGAGGAAGATGCTGAAACTACAGATTATTTTATACCTAAAGGTGCAATGATGTACATTGACAGTATGGCTATCCTTGCTAATTCTCCAAATAAAGAAAATGCGTATAAGTTTTTAGAATATCTTTACAGACCTGAAAATTTCAAAAAAGTTTATGAGGTATTCAGAGCTCCTTCAGTAATAAAAGGTGTTGAAGAAAGTTCTTCTGTAAAACCTTATGTTACATTTGAGGATGTTATTAATAATTCGAAGCTGCCAAAAGCTCTTTCTAATGAAGCTTTGGAAAAGCAGCAAAAAATATGGGAATCTATAAAACTTCAATAAAATAAATAAAAAGCCTGAGATTATGTAATCTCAGGTTTTTTTATGATTTATTAATTAAAATGAGAAACTGACTCCGCTCTTTCTTAATATCCCATTTTCAAAAAAATCTCTTAATTTTCTAATTTCGGGTGCATCATGCTTAAGGCTTTCTTTTATCAGAAAATCTCTTGCCCTGTAAAGATTTTCCCCGGTAAACTCCACATCATTAAATCTGCCTACATTCAGATTACAGACTTCTCCCAGTTTTTCCCAGATATTAAGTTTCCATAATTTTTCAAATTCTTTATCCGTCAATTTCCACAGCATAAAATTATTGCCTGTATTTTTTTCATCCATTTCATACGGAGCAGAATTTCTGCAAATCGTTATAGTTTTTTCTCTCATCAGTAACTTCACCATCCGTTCTGCTATAAAGCCAGTCTGCCTGTATTCAAAGAATTCAGATTTTGCAATAAGATCTTTCAGTTATGGTAAAGATAGTTTTACAGCAATTCTAATTATACTACACTCTCCACACATATATTCTAAGTTCAGTTTAGCATAATTTTCATTGTTTTTCGAGTTTTTTTATTTAAAGAGAAAATTTGATACACCTGTTACTTTTCTGAAAAAATTTAATTTTCTTTTTTGTTTCGGATCATTTTTACTGTATTTTATTACTTTCAACAGATAATTATAGCTTATGGATAATAATTTATAAATATCATTATTCTGTTTATTTTCCATCTTTCTGACATTAAGATTTAATTCCAGAAATGCTTTTGGATTTGTTATATTTCCGCTGTTAAAGAATGTATATGTATAGAGCCATACTTTCCGCAGGATTGCCAGGCTTTCCCGCTCATCCTTAGTAAGAGCTTTCAGGTCTATAGCCATATGAAGTGCTATAAGCCTTTCTGTTATTATAGTATCCATTCCCAAAAATTCGATATTTTCTTTATCCGGCTTTTTTCTCAGCTGAAAAATGATTTTTTCTCTGTACATATTTGAATTAATCATAAGCCTGTCAAATTTCCTGTTATCCTTTGCCCCTTTATGGCGATTCAGTATTATATCAAGCATTTCTACTCTTATTTTAAGTAAATTTGTAAAATTATATTTTATCTCTTTTTGTGCAGTACTCTTAAATATATAGCTTACCAGAAAAGAATATAGTCCGGCGAGAAATGTCATTACTCCTCTGTTCCAGAACAATACCTCCTGAGTCTGTATACCTTTTGTAGAAAGCATCGCTGTTATTGTAATTACTATTACGGCAATAAAATAGTTCAGTCCCACTATAAGAAATATAATATAATTAAGTATAAGAACCAGTGTATATATTAATGTCTGAGAATTTATATCCTTAAAAAGATATGAGGCCAGAAACAGCCCTATAAATGTTCCTATTACTCTTGCTACCACACGCTTGTACGTTTCTTCAAAATATGGCTGGGACAGCAGTACGCTTGTCATGGGAAGCCAGTATCCCATTGGTGAATTCAGCAGCTTTGCAGTTATGAAAGACGTTGTCATCAGTATTGCCAGTCTCATGGAATATCTGAATAATATTGATTTCCTGCTAAAATTCGATTTGAACCAGTATATGAATTCGTCTTTTCTGTAAACAGGAAAAAATTTCAGCTTAATTCCAACATCGTTTTTTTCATATACTTTTCTTTTCAGATTGTACACATCATAAAAAAATTCTACTTCCTCCTTATCATTCCATACGAAGTCATTCTTATTGAATTTATTATTTTCATATAGCATTAGTCCGAAAAAGTAAAGCATTTCTGTCATTTTTTTCTTATCTGAATTAGGATTTATTCTTATATTCTCTATTAAAAAATGCAGCTTTAGCATCAGTCGCATTATCTCCCTGCTTAACAGAGATACCAGATATATCCCCTCACTGGACTTATAATACTCCTTTAGGCATTCATTATAAGCTTCACGGGTATTTTCAATCACTCTGTCGTAGTTCTGCTTATTTCCGGCAAGATACTGTTCTGTTTCCTCTATAGCAGCCATCAGATACTTGTCTATACATTCTGTTATTCTGTCTATGGGCTTCCCTTTATTCATTACAATTCCGTATACTGCCGAAATGAATATTGCTACGAACATTACCTCTATTTTTGTGAAAACAAGCGAAAGCTCCGGAAGATTTCCCTGATAAATAGCAAATACATACAATGTAGGAAAATAGTCCTTTAACCCGGGTATATATTCCTCCATTCCAAAGAAAGTAATAATAAATGTAACCAGAAAACCCAAAACTATAAGCAGAATCCAGTTATGTGTAGAAAAATAACATATGAAAAGTAAAAGTGATAAAGATAAAAAATACATGACATATCTTTTTATTGCTCTGCTTTTACTAAAACCTTTTTTATTTGTATTATAACAATAGACACCTACAAAAATAGCTGTCATTACATTACTTAACGGAAATAAGTTAGGTAAAATCAGTATATAAATAAAAACAAGACCAAAAATATAATTTGTCTCTTTAAATGGAATTTTATCCAGTATCTCTTTCTTAAATTTCATGTTTTTCCTTCTCTTCTACATCTTCTTTATTCTATATATAATACCATTAAGCACTGCTTTGCAGGCTTAATTTTTTCTTAGTATTTTCTTTACTTCTTCTAATCTTTATTTTTAAGCTCTGATATATTATTTATTTTATATATATAGTATACCATTATAAATTTTTTTATAATATAAAAATATACCCCGTAATATTAAAAGAGGAATATTTTACTTTTTAGCTTCTATACTGACACTATATTTATTCAATTAATTAAAAGCTCTCATCAAACAATCTATCCTTTACTGCTTAATGACCAGGAACTTCTTCATATAACATTTTACATATTGTAATATCATGATTTTCTTTGAATACGGCTGTTATTCTTCATCGCCGATTTTTACTTTATTATAAATCTCTTTCAACTCTCTTTTTCCTACATGTGTATATATTTCAGTAGTGGAAATATTGACATGTCCGAGTATCTCCTGCACTATCCTGATATCTGCACCGTTATTTATAAGCATAGTTGCTACTGAATGTCTGAATATATGAGGATAAACGTTTTTCTCTATTTTTGCATTTTTGGCATATTTTTTTAATCTTTTCCAAAAATTTTCACGTCTTGTTCCTAAAAATAGTTTATACTCTAATTCATGACCTTTTTTCTTATTTTTATTTTCACTTTCTTTTTCTTTTCTTTCCAAAACCAATATTTTTCTGTCATTTTCTATATAAGCCTTGATCTCTTCCTCAAGCTGTGAATATATTGGAATAAGTCTGTATTTTGATCCTTTTCCCAAGACTCTGATAAATTCATAATCCTGATTTTCCACGTCTTTTATATCAAGAGTTAAAACCTCTGAAATTCTTGCTCCCGTTGCTACGAGAATTTTTATTATTATTTTATCTCTGACACCTTCCGGAGTATTTGGAATTGCATCAATTATGTCCTTTATCTCACTTAATTTTAATACTTCCGGAAGTTTGAACTCTCTTTTCAGATTTTTCAGAGATTCTGTAGGATTATCCGATATATATTTATTTATATAGCAAAATTTGTAAAACGCTCTTATTGAAGCTATTTTCCTCAGTACAGTATTTCTTTTCACAGTTTTGGACAGTTTGTCTACATATTCAATTACTTCCTCGTCGTCTATACTCTGAAAATTTTTCGGCACCTCTGAAAAAAACAAATTAAGATCCCGCTTATAACTGCTTAGAGTATTCTCCGAACTTCCCTTTTCATATCTCAGATAATCCAGAAATTCCATTGCTGCAGTTTTATTTTCCATATTAAACACCCAGTATTTCTTTTGCATGCTGAATTGATATATCTGAATAGTCATCGCCGGATATCATTCTTGCGATTTCTCTCACTCTTTCTTCCTCATTCAGCGGTACTACCTTTGTTTCAGTAATTTTATTTTCCACTTCTTTTTTTATAAAAAACTGTTGATTTCCTTTGGCTGCTATCTGCGGTGAGTGTGTAACACAGATCACCTGTACATCATCTGAAATCATTTTTAGCTTTTCAGCTACTTTTTTTACAGTTTCTCCTGCTATTCCAGTATCAATTTCATCAAAGATCAAAACTGATATATTATCTACTTTAGAAAAAATTATTTTTAATGCGAGCATAATCCTTGAAATTTCTCCCCCGGAAGCAATTTTCCCAAGCGGCTTTAATTCCTCACCAAGATTCGCGGATATCATAAATTCTACATTATCCGTTCCTTTTTCCCTTAGTTCGTCTTTCTTTTCAAAGTGAATCTTAAAAACTGCATTTTCCATTTTTAGATCTTTAAGTTCTTTTTTCAGCTTAGTTTCTATATCCTTCGCCACGTCTTTTCTCTTTTTGCTTAATTTCTCCGCAAGGCTGAAATATTTTTCTGTTTCTTTCTGTTTTTCTGCTTTAAATTTATCAAGCTCATCATTTTCAAAGCTTATCAATCCGAGCTTTTCCTCTATATCTTCCTTATATTCCAAAATCTCTTTTATTGTAGAGCCGTATTTCATTTTTAATTTATTTATGCTGTCAATTCTGCTTACTACAGTTTCCAGTCTGTTTTCATCAGTAGAAACCTCATCCATCATATCTTCCACAGTATATGCAATATCATCCAGCTCATAATAAAGCTTTTCCAGATTATCATGAACCTCCTGATAGGATATGCTTATATTCAGCAGCTGTTCAAAATTCTTGCGTGTCTTCTGTAAAGTACGCAAAATTGATAACTCGCTGTCCTTTAGATTCAAAATGGAATCTGCAAGTTTATCTTTTATTTTCCCTGCATTAAACAATATTTTGTACTCTTCCTCCAGCTCGTCGTCTTCACCGGATTTGAGCTCCAAAGCATCTATTTCGCTTAAATGAAATTCATAAATATCCTTTTTTTCTTCTATCTGTCTTTTAATTTCTTCTATTTCATTAATTTTTTTACTCAGGCTGCTTATTTTTTGTATTGTTTTCTTTATATTCTCTTTTAGTTCCAGTCCGTCTTTACTTAAGAATTTATCCAGTAATAACAAATGATAATTCTTATTCAGCAGATACTGATGATTATGCTGTCCTACGAGATCCAGAACATGACTCATAATTTCCTTTAGTTTCGATACAGGCACTCTCATGCCGTTTACCAATACCTTTGATTTTCCGTCTCTTGAAAGATTTCTTGTTATTATAAGCTCCTCGTCCTCTATATCAAAGTCCAGATCATTTAATATTTTTACCTGCTCTTCAGTCAGATCAAATACTGCTTCAGCCGTAAGTTTTTCCTCGCCTGATCTTATCATGTCCGAACTGCTTCTTTCACCTATTAAAAGTGAAATTCCGTCCAAAATAATGGATTTTCCAGCCCCGGTTTCACCCGTAAGAGCCACAAATCCATTTTCAAAATTTAAATCAACATTTTTTATAATAGCCAAGTTGTTTAATCTGAGTTCTCTTAACATATTTTTACCCCGTCTAAAATATTATATGGAATCTCCCCACTTTAACTTTTCCCTTAATATCATGAAGTAATCCCTGTTTTCAGGTTTTATAAGTTTTACTACTTTATCTGACAGCCGTGTTTCTATTTTATCATCTTTATTTACCTTGAAGTGAATCTGTCCGTCTATATTTAGGTGTATATCATTATCTCTTGAATCCAGCTTAAATGACAGAACTTCCTTACCGTCCACTATTATAGGCCGTGCATTCAGACTCTGCGGTGCAAGCGGTGTAAGTGAAACAGAATTAAGTCCCGGATGCACTATAGGCCCTCCTGCTGAAAGAGAATAAGCCGTAGAGCCTGTAGGAGTGGCTACTATTATACCATCCGCCCTGTATTTATTTATTAGAGTATTATTAGCATAGACATTCACGGATAACAGTGTCGACTTTATCCCACCTTTTGCAATTACCAGCTCATTCAGGGCATAATGTGTCTTCTCGTTATGTCTTACCTCTAAAAATCTTCTTTCCTCTATTTCATAATCATTATTTAAAAATTTATCCAGTACATATACTGCTTCGCTGTCTCTGGTATATGCTAAATAGCCGAGACTCCCCATATGGACAGCAAGCACAGGAATGTCTTTTGCCAGTACCTGCTGGGCTGCTGCCAGTATAGTCCCGTCTCCGCCAAAAGTAACTATCAAATCGCATTCTTCTGTTTTATATACTATTTCTATTTTCTTCTCTTCTAAATATGAATAAAATACTTTCAGATAATGACTGTCTTTTAAGTCATCCTTTTTTATTATTTTTATTTTCATTTCGAAACCTCTTTATAAGTAATTCATCGGATTTACCGTATTTACTCCTTTTCTTGTTTCAAAGTATAAATTTGCCTCTCTGTTTATATCACGTCCAAGAGTTCCTATGCTCTGTCCTTTTGATACTTTCTGCCCTTTTGAAACACTTACTCCTGAGAGATTTCCATATACGGTAATAAGATTTCCGTGGTCTATTATGACTACATTTCCCAAATTATTCAGTGATCCCGAATATATAACATTTCCTGAATCAGCTGCTTTTACTGCCTGTCCCACACTTCCTCTTATTTCTATACCTTTACTTGTCAGTCCCTGAATTTTCTCCTGTCCGTAATTTGTTACTATTCTTCCGGACATAGGCATCATCAGGCTTCCTGTTCCTTTCGGAGGGCTGTATGTAGCTGCTGGTGTAGTTTTACCGGTATTGCTTGCAGTTGTTGTTGTCGGTTTTTCTCCTGAAAGATTTGAATTATTTCTTTCTCCGCTCGCTCCTCCTTTTTCTGCCTCTCTTCTTATTCTTTCCGCTTCAGCCAGTCTTATTCTTTCTTCTTCTGCTCTTTGTGCCGCTAGCTGCTGTGCTCTGATTTCTCTCGCTATGATAGCCTGAATTTCTGCTTCCAGCTTTCTTCTTTCCGAAATAAGTTTGCTGTTTGACTGCTGAATAGTTTTATTTTCACTGGAAAGTTTATTCTGTTTTGTTCTAAGTGCTGCTATAATTCTATTTTGTTCCTGTTTAGCCGCATTCAGCTGCTTATTTTTTGATTCCAGATCATTTCTTGCTGACATAATCCGCGATGCCTGAGCCTGATTTTGTGATTTTAGGGATTCTACCTGTTTTTTATCACTTTCTACGCCTTCTTTGGTTTTTTCCACTACCTGAATATATTGTTTTTGTTTATTCAAAAATATTTTCAAATCATGATTTCTTTTATCCTGAACAACTACACTTGAATCGGAAAACAGACCCAGAGTTTCTTTTCTTCTTCTTACCCTGTCCCAGATTATTATCTTTTTTGCCAGATCCTCTTTGTTTACATTTATTATTTCAGAATTTTTGTTTATTTCATTTATATCTTTTCTTATTTCATCATCATTTTTACCTATTTCACGCAGTACATCAGTATATCTTTTCTGTGCATCATCATATTCAGCCTGCAGTTTTTTTATCTGGGCTTCTATATTTCTCAGCTGGCTTGTTGTTACATTCTCATCTTTTTTAGCCTTGTTTATTTCGCCGGAATTTTTATTTATTTTCTGGTTGTTTTGATTAATTTGTGTATTTATCTGTTTGATCCGGGCATTATTTTTATCTTTTTGATCTGTGTAAATAATTGAGAAAACAAGAATAAAAATAAATGCAACCTTAGTTTTTTTCCTCATATTATCTACCTCTTATAAAACTTAAGATATCTTCTTGTACTTGAGAAATTTACTACTGCTGTAATAAAGATTCCCAGCACAAATGAAATTAAGAATAATGCTATAAGCTCACCTCTTGATGCTCTTGGCACAGCTCCTGAATTTAACAAATTAATTCCCTGCAGTATAAAGCCGTATACTTTTCTGAATATCAGAAAGCCACCCATTGAAGCAAGTCCGATTAAAAAAGCTCCTTCAAGAAAATATGTAAGTCTGATAAAGTTATTGCTCACACCAATATGCGTAAGTGTTCCTACATCTTTTTTTCTTGCTTTTATTCCCACGCTTGTCAGGTTAAATATTAATATTACGGCAAATATTCCGATTCCAGCCAGTCCGAATAGCAGTATATTGTCCAAACTTTTGTCAAATTTCAGCGAGTTTTGTATTGCTGTGGTTCTCATGTCCAGTTCCTGTACTTCCGGATAAGATTTTATCGTATTTTTTAATTCCTCTACATTTGCATTTTTGGATACATACAGATAAAAACTATCGCTCAATGGATTTTCCTGATCTGTCAGCTCCACTCCCAGCTCACTTTGAAGCTTTTCTAAAGCTCTTTCTTTCGGTTCATATTTTATTGCTTTTATACCTTGTGTAGAATTTAATTTCACCTGAAAATCCTGTAGCTCAGGCTCTGCCATAGTTTTTACATAAATTATTACCTGATTCGATACATCCAGCTTTGCCTTAAAATCATTCAGGTTATAAAAAAAGATTAATAATACATCCAGCAGTGTGAAAACTACCATAAGGGATATTAATGAAGAGAAAAACATACCCTTTTCCTTGTTTACATTTCTAAACATTTCACTAATCGGATTCAACATCAGTCTTACCTCCATCTAAATCTATAACCCTTATTCTTTCGTCAAATAAATTTTCTTCTGAAGTAACTGCTATGACAGTAGTCCCTTCTTCATTTATTTTATAAAGATGTTTTAATAATTTTTCTTTATTGTTTTTTTTCAATTTTTCAAATACTTCATCCAGAATAAGTAATTCCGGCTTCTTTACCAGTTCTCTCGAAAGCTCTACAAGAATCTTTTCCTGATAAGAAAGCTGTCCGATTTTCTGTTTTTTTATGTTTTCGAGATCAAAGTATGCCAGTATTTCGTCTACACGCTCTTTTCTCTCTTTGCTTTTCACTTTTAGCAGATCAGTGGAAATTTTTATGTTTTCATAAACGGTTCTGTCGTCCAAAAGCCATAAATCCTGATCTACATATCCGATTTTTCTTCTTATTCTTGCTCTTTGAAAATTGAATTTCAATTTATTTAACTCTTTTTCTCCATAAAAAACTTTTCCTGAAGTAGGTCTGTCCATTAAATAAATAAAATGTAATACTGTTGATTTTCCTGATTTTCCTTTCAGATGTATAAATTCTCCGTTGGAAATCTCAAGATTCAGGCCGTTTAATACTTCATAATCGGCATTCTTATATTTTTTATGAATATCTTCAAATTTAATCATGGTTACTCCTTATTAAATCTATTAATTTTATAAACTGCTGTTTTATTGCTATAATTCAGAATCTTCTTTTTCCTTCTTTAGAAGATAAAAGAAAAGTGATAATACGAAAAACGCCAGAGAGATTGCTATAGCAGCATAAATCCCCTGTGATGTTGCATATTTTAATCCTTCGCTGTCTTTTTCACTTCCTATTACCAATACATTAAGCTGTATTGCCTGCTGTACAAGAAAAGCCATTTTCAGAAAAAATCCCTGTATCCCGAATAACAAACCTTCCACACTGACTTTATGTCTTCCGGAAATAGAAACTGCTATTTCACTGATCATTGCCTGTGGAAATATAAATGCCGCCCCGCTCAGACCTGTTCCGCAGATAAAGAATAATCCGTATGCCAGTAAGCTGTTTTGGCTGTCAATAAATAAAAGTCCGCTTCCTCCGAGAATAAGTATAATTATATCCACTATAATTACTTTCTTATAAGAGTATTTTTTTGACAGCTTATTTGTAATCGGAAAGCACAGAGCTGCAGAACCGAACAGTATTACCGAAATAAGGGTAATTATCCCCTTTGGCTTCTGCATTATACTTACCACATAATAATTTATCATTCCCCGCAGCAGGTTAAATCCTACAAAAAAGAAAAAGAATGCTGCAAAATAAATTACTATATCTTTTTTCAGTATGTACTTAGATGACTCTTTAAATTTTACACTTTCTGTTATTTTATTATTGCTTATATTTTTCTCGTCCAGAAAGAATATACATATATATATTCCCAGAACTGCAATTATACTTAATAAAATAATCGTCAGTCTCAAACCCTTTTCGGTGTTGTCCCCGCCCAGCAAAGGAATCAGCAGTCCCGGAAGAACCATTGCCACAGCTGTAAAAACCAGCCTGAAAACTGACTGTACCGTAGACAGATCCAGTCTCTCCTCTTTACTGTTCGTTATATCAGGAATCAAGGCATTATAGGGGCCCCCTACCATTGTATAAAAAATAAAAAATAGTCCTCCTACGATGGTAAGACTTATAAAAGTGGTCATGGTCGTCATTTTCACAGGAAAGAAAAATAAAACCATTGTAAAGCCCAGCGGTATTCCCCCTAATGCTATAAACGGAGTCCTCTTTCCCCACTTTGAATTTGTTTTATCTGATAAATAACCTACCAATGGATCAGATACTGCATCTATGAACCTTGACAGGACAAGTGCCAGAGTTATCAGCCCGGCAGGCAGCAGGGGACTAAGCCCTGTTTCTTCCTTAGGCGGAAGATAATAATATGGAAGCCATTGATTAAACAGCTGATCCATTATAAAATATGAAACTCCTATACCGTATATCCAGTATTTTCCCTTACTTAGTCTGCTCTTCATTATCGTCATTCTCCAAAAATTTTCTTACTTCTTCAGTATATTCTGCTTTGTTATCTCCGTATATTCTCACATGTCCGCTGTTTTCAAATACTTTTAACGTAACATTTTTGTACTGTGCTATTTCATTATACTCTTCCATAAGCATTCCGTATGTAGTCGCCTTATCTTGTTTTGACTGCAGAAGAAGAGTAGGTATTCTTCGGAGTAAATATGAAAGTCTCATCTTATGGAGGTGCTTATGTACTCTGAGATCAAATATTCTTGATACTACACTTGTTATAAATTTTGGAACTTTTCTTTTTCTTGCATCTTCTTTTATTCTTTTTCTTGAATTGGAAATAGGACTGTCCAGTATTAATTTAGTTACCTTCATTCCGCCTTTTCTTATTTTATCGCTAAAGAGCTTGGCTGCTATTGCAGAACCCATTCCGCCCTGAGAAAAACCGTAAAGGATAAACTCTTTTTTTCCGTATCTTTCTTTTAACATTTCCATTGTGTGAAGTATGTCCTGCCCAAAGCCGTATCCCATAAATGTCTTGGCTTCGTCTGCTCTTCCCGAATTTCTTAAATCAGGAAGAAAAATACTGTATTCCTTATCCAGATTCAGATCCTTTACAAGCTCGAGACACTGAAGAACTGCCAGTCTGTTTGTCCCTCTCCCGTGTGAAATTATCAATGCTTTGTCAGTATTCTCATTTTCTATAAGCCATCCGAAAAGCTTTATTTTTTTGGAATTGTATTCTATTTCTTTATAGTTAAATCCATAATCCAAAGGATTAATTTTATCTTCTATGTTATATTTCTGTCTGTCTTTCTTACTGTTATATATATCTTCAAGGGTTATTCTCTGATATTTTTCTATCTGGTTCAAAAAGTACTTTACTGCCAAATACGCTATTGCAAAGAAAAATATCATAAATATTATGTTTATCGCTATTACTATTCCCATTTGCTACCTCACTTTATTATTGAATTTAATTTTTCTTTCCTCTTCAACATCAGTTCTTTTAATAAAAAACCATTTTTCTCTGTTTTAACCTTTCTGGTATCTAATTTTTCTATATCTTTCCAGTTTGTATATATTTTTTCTTTTTTGTTTGTCTTTATCAGTCTGTGGAGATGTTCTCTTCCCCTTTGGTTAAAGCCGAGTACTCTTACATATTCCGGTTCCGAATCCTGCATGTCCTTTTCTTTTATATCTAAAAGCACATTCAAGATACTCCTTTTTATTCTGGAAACGGAAAAATTCCTGCTTTTCATATTGGCTGTAAAGCTGCTATATGTATTACTGCGTGAAGCCTGATGCAAAAGTCTGTTCAAAAGGTCTTCGCTCATATCGTATATTTCTCCCAGCTCTTTACGCTCATATGTAAGTATTTTATACCTGAACAGCTCATAAAGCCTGTCTTCTGCCTTGCTGTCTTCCTCTGCTTTGCTTTTTATGATATTGTAGACTTCTTCGGGCATAACATTCTGATTTTCTGCAAGTCTGCCTTCCTTATATATTTTTCTTATATTTGAAGCACTTGTAATATTTTCCGTTATTTCTGTTTCATTGTAACCTGTACTTTTTCTTTCCACTATATGCGACTTTATATGAAAGCCTTTTTCTCTGATAGTTTTCATATACTCCATTGCCAGTATATTATTTGATAAGAAAAAATCCCCCATACCAAATTCCGACAGTGCTTTATGATGTGAAACCGAATAGCTCTCACCATTTTTCAAATATTTTTTTAAAAGTCTAGCATATGAATCTGTGTTTTGCATTTGAATAACTTCATTTAATTTATTGATATCCCCGGTTTCGGCACCGAAAATCTGAGTATCCGCCTCCATATATTCCAGTATTTTCACAGCCTCTCTGCAAAAAACCTCTGCATTTTGAAGGGAATAATACAGGGGAAGCTCTATTACCAGATCTATACCGTTATTCAGCGCTATTTCCGTTTTTTCCCATTTATCTATAAAAGAAAACTCACCTCTCTGGACAAAATCACCGCTAATCACTGCCATCACCAGCTCCGGATCATATTTTCCCGTTTCTGCGATCTGGTATAAATGTCCGTTATGAAAAGGATTGTATTCTGCCACTATTCCTGCTCTCATACCCTAAAATCACCTTAGATATTATAACATATTCTCAAAGCTTTTGACAGTTTAAATTGAAAAAATCAGCCAAAAAGAGTATAATGGCTTATAAGTTTTATGAAATTATTTTTTTAGTTAGGAGAAAATATGGAAAAAGGTATGACCTTTACTTCCCTTGTATTAGGTATTATCGGAGCGGTTTTTATTTCGGCAAGTTCGTTTTATGTTGTTTTAAAATACGGAGCTCTGCCATGGCCTACTATAATGGCTGCACTTGTATCAATGTTTTTTCTTTCGCTTTTCGGAAAGAGAAACAAAAATGAAATAAACGTTACTCATACTATAATGAGTGCAGGTTCTATGGTTGCCGGCGGTGTAGCCTTTACTGTCCCCGCATATATCCTTCTGGGAGGAGATGTAAATGATATTGACCCTGTAATTCTGCTTATTACCATACTTATAGGGAGTGTCCTCGGGGCTTTGCTCTCATTTATGATAAGAAGAAAACTAATTGATGACAGCTCTCTTGAGTTTCCCATCGGGACAGCGGCATATGAGCTTGTCAACAACGGAAATGACAAAAAAAATATGCTTTATGTGCTTTTAGGTTCTTTATTCAGCGGAATTCTCTCAGTATTCAGGGATATTTCTTTCAGACCGGGAAGAGCACCATTTATACCTACTACCTATGTATTCAGAGATGGATTAATTTCATTTTATGTTTCGCCGCTTTTGGTAGGAATCGGCTATATATTAGGATTTTTAAATACCTTCACATGGTTTTTAGGAGGAGCTCTCACATATTGGCTGGCAAGACCCTATGCCCTGAAAAACGGCATAAATGACTTTGATATCATGAAAAACAGCTTTGGAATGGGTTTTATCATTGGAATAGGACTTTCTATAATAGTCAAAATAGTATTTTTTAATAAAAAAGATTCAAAAACAAAAAGCTCAAAATTTTATATTATTTTTACAGCACTTATTTTTGTGGCAGTACTTACTTTTGTTTATAAGCTTCCTGTGTTTTTTGCACTGCTTGTTATTCTTATTACAGTTATTTCAGCAGTCATAGCAGGATATACTACAGGAAAAACCGGGGTTAACCCTATGGAAATCTATGCCATAATTACTATACTGGCAGTTACTTTCCTGAATTCTCTTTTTAATACATTCAGTATTGACAACACTGTCTTCAGCATAATTTTCAAAGGCAAAATACCGGAACTTATCTTGTTTCTTCTGGCATGTATTATTTCTGTGGCCTGCGGTCTTGCCGGAGATGTTCTTAATGATTTCAAAGCCGGGAGCAAGCTAAAAACAAGCCCTTATGCACAGCTTGCCGGAGAAATTATCGGTGCAGTAGTAAGTTCATTTGTTATTACGTTTTTATTCTTTGTATTTTTCAGAGTTTATAAAAATATAGGACCTTCTGTCTCGAATCCTGATCTTATTGTTTTTCAGGCTTCAATTATTTCTTCAATAGTAAAAGGTATTCCGTTTATGAACATTTTCCTGATCGGAATAGGAGCAGGATTTGTACTTAATTTGCTGCGACTTCCTGTTTTGACATTCGGTATAGGTATATATCTTCCTATAGCACTGACTATCCCTGTATTTTTAGGCGGATTTATCAGCTTTCTGTTTTCGGTGTTCCCGAAAAAACCGGCTGACAGCGCTATGTTCTTTGCAAACGGCCTTATGGCAGGAGAAGCAGTGATAGGAGTTATAATATCAATAATTGCATACATCAAACTTTTTTATTAGGAGATGAAAATATGATTTTAGCCTTTGATATAGGTAACACACATATAGTTCCCGTATTTTTCGATGAATACGGAAATATAATAGAGAGTTTCAGAATTCCTACGAATCTTATTATGACAGAAGATACTCTTTTTGGTATTCTGAAATCACTTACGGAATATAAAAATATTAATCTTAACGAGGTTCATAAGGTAATTATTTCATCAGTTGTTCCTCATCTAAACGAAATTTTTGCATACCTCAGCCAGAAATATTTCAATGTAGCACCTGTAGTTGTTACACTGAACAAAATTAAGGACGAAATAATACTTATGCCGGATACTGAAAGGGGACTGGGTGCAGACAGAATCATAGATATCCTGCAGGCAAAGGTTCTGTTTCCCGATAAAGAACTTATCATTATAGATTTCGGGACAGCTACTACCTTTGATGTAATAAAGGATTCTGTTTATCTTGGCGGATGTATTCTTCCCGGCATAGAGCTTTCCATTGATGCTTTATTCAAAAATACTGCAAAGCTTCCAAAGGTTTATTTTCAGGAGCCTAGTACAATTTTTGGCAAAAATACGATAAACCAGATAAATGCAGGGATCTATTACAGTAATATCGGAGGTATCAAGGAGATACTTTCACAGTATAAAAAAGGACTTCAGGCACCATTTGTAATAGCAACAGGCGGTCAGGGAAAAAATATCTCTGAAGTAATTGAAGATATTGATGTTTATCTTCCTGATCTTAGTATGAACGGTCTTTATACATTTGCAAAAAAATTCTCGTAATACTTTTATTTGAATATAGATAAAAAATGCACACATATGACAAATCATACTGTGTGCATTTTAATTATATGCTGAAATCTTAATTATCCTGCAAGACCTCTGCATTTCACATTCTTTTCAGAATCTGCCGAAACATGCAGTACGTGATATGCAAAATAATCGGGACTGCAGCTGATAAAAAGCTCTATCTCGGTATTTTCCGTATCACTTCTAAAATCTATTGATATACTTTCAAAATATAAACTATTTAAAAATTCTTCCTCACTTATCGGAAAAAAAACTTTTTGCCCGTCTTCCATAATGTAACATTCCTGTTCTTCATCATCAGCCTTCTCTGCACTGCTTGACCAGTCTTCTGCCAATGATATGCAGCCATAATCTATCAGGGCTTTTTCTATCTTTTCTCTGTTTTCTTCTATCCACTTTATCTGTTCTGTTATTTTTTCCGCTAAAATATCAAAATATTCATCTTCAGGCTTATCTTTTGGAAAATCCAGAGCAATTGAAGTATTTTTATTCCATAATTGTACAGTTCCTTCATAAGAAAATACATCTGATATTTTAAAGTTTGCTTTTTCTATCTTTATACAATTAAAATTCATAGCTAACCTTTCTGTTTTTTACTTTTTTACCATAGCATGCCTTTTTAGTAACAGCACTTCTATTTTTCACCAAGAACAAAAGAAAATCCTGCTTTTACATTATGATTTTCAAAGTTATCATTTTTTTCATATTCATAACCTGCTTTTACTGAAAATTTTTCAGTTATCTTATAGTCTACATCTGCACTTGCAGTCATTATCCCTTTACTGTAATCCAGTTTTTCCATTTTATAATCGTTGCTCATATTTCTTGTTTCATGGAAAGTATCGGTGAAATTTTGTTTATAGCCTACACCCGCATTCCATCTCAGTTTTCCTTCATCATTTCCAATATCTACCCCGGCCTTACCTACAAAACCTTTTCCATCAGTACTGTCAATATTATCCATTCCATCGGTAGTAATAACTCCCTCTTTTACATATACATAGTCAACACCAATATTTGGTCTGATTTTGACGCTGGAAGTAATTTTTTGATTATACCCCGCAGACAATCCTCCCTTTATCACATGGGAATTATAGCTGCTTTCTTTTGTCCCTGTACCCAGCCAATCTGCATTCAGTTCATGTTCATTATACCCATATTGTAAATGTGCATCTATATCAAAATTCTCTTTCACATATCTTCCAAATACATTTAAATTAAATGACCTTACTTTTTCATCATCATCATTAGAATAAGAAACACTGTTGTTTGTATACCCCAGAGTAAAACCGCTGTAAAGATCTTCTGCATGTTTATAAAGAGTTGTCCCCATTATTCCGTTTGTATCCACATTATAATCATAATTATATTTATTTTCTGCATCAAAATTTGATTTCAGTCCCAGATATTCTATAGACTGTCTTCTTTCACCCGGCATCATATCTGCTGCTTCCATATTCAAAAATCTTTCTGAAGCCCATCCGATCTTATTGGCATTATCTAAATCTACTCTGTTTCTAGGAACCGGATTCAATTTAGCATCCATTTCTGTTTCCTGCTGTCCGGGATTAGGATTAGGACCCGGATCAGGAGTTAAAGCTATTTTGGAATATACCTGATCTACTACAGTTACGCCGTTTTCAACTCTGGAAACAGCTTCTCTTACCCAGCCTCCTGTTTCCTTCAGTTCCTGCGTTACTCCGAAATTAAAGCTCGGATCTATTGCCTGAAGCTTGTTGGAAATGATAATATTTTTTATTCTGACTTTACTTTTTTCCGAAACCTGCTCCGCTTCCTCCAATATATTTTTAGCTGTACCTCCGGCATTTGTCAGAACTATTTTTCCGCCATTCAATATTACACTTCCCGCTATAATTTTTCCGGTTTTTTCAGTTTCAGAATTAATTCCGTCATAATCAACACCTACATTAACAGTACCGTTTATTGTTAAATTTCCTACTGATGTATCTGATGCAAAATCTGAAGCGATACTTTTTGCATTGCTGAAAGCACTGCTGTAATAAGTATCCCCGTCTGCGGCAGGTTTTAAGTTCACTGTCCCGTTTATTACAGAATTTCCTGATGAAACAATTTTTTCAAAATTATTTACTTCATCAAATGTAACATTTCCATTACTTATAAAAATATTGCTTCCTGCTCCGCCGTCTATTTTTCCTTTTACTGCTGAATTATTACCCAGCTCAAGAACACTGTCCCCGCTGTCAAATTCTATTGCAGTACCTCCCGGACTTCTTGCGGTTATTGCTCCGGCATTTAGAAAATGTCCGCTGTACTGATTCGATCCGGAAACTATTTTTACTGTATGGTCAGAAGATGCTATTGTTCCATAATTCTTTGTTTCTTTATTATTTTCAGCATAAAATGCTGTCCCGTTATTATCAAGCTCTATTAATATATTCCCGTTATTTATAACTTTTGAATCCTTGGAATCAATTACTTTATCACCCTTATATGAAAGCAGCATTCCGTTTATCTCCACATCAGATGAATCAGCCTTTACGGCAGACCCGAGCTCAGTTACTACTATTCCTCCCATAGTCAGTTTAGAGTTATTCTCCACTGCTATAGCATCTATATCCCCTTTTACCAATACCAGAGATGAATTGTCCACTTCAATTTTTCCATTGCCGGGAGCATATATTCCATAGCTGTTTCCTGAAGTATTGGCATATATAAATTGAGAATCTTTCATTAACAGTGAAGTATTGTTCTCAAGATATACGCCTTTACTGACTCCTCTGTACTCAACCACAGACCCGTCCCATTCTACTGACTGGTTTTCTCCTATAAAAAATCCCATTCCCGGACCGGTTAATTCATTATTCAACAGAACCCTCAGTCCTTTCAGTCTGAAAAAATCACCTGATCCCGGCTGAACCCATAAAACCAGATCATTATTAGGTACAGCACTAATCGCAGACGGATCTATCGAATAATCTCCAAGTCCGTCCGGAAACGGATAGCCTGCTCCCATATTCGTATGTCCCCCTACTCCGAAAAAAAGAGAATAACCAGGTTGTCCTATTTCTGCCATAGTTCCCAGATGTCCGTTAGCCCATGTCTGAAATCCGTATACAGAGCTTGCATCCACTACTCCGAATAGTGCAAACTCATCAGCACCTGTAACAGTTATTTCTCTATTTTCCCCTATTTTATAATCAGTATAATCATTAAATGATAGTGAATAAGCACTGCTGGTAAGCAAAGCAGAAAGTGCAAACAAATGTTTATAACTACCTTTTTTCATAAAATCCTCCATTTTTTATTGTATAATTTTTATTATCTCCCTATATTTGTTGACATTTTTTAAATTCGTACTTATTTCCTCAAAAATAATTAATTAATGCTTTTCATTAAAATATCTTTTTTCTTCTTAAATCTCAATCAGTACTCTTATAAATACAGTGTATTTTAAATTATTACAATTTTGTAGTTTATTCTAAATTATACCTTGTTTTTCTCTTATTAACAACTAAAATTTATAATTAACTAAATTATATTTCTATTAAAAAAAATTATTTCCTTTACTTTCTTTACATTTGTATATATAATATGTATGGTACCATACTAGTTTGATAATTTATTTGCTTTTAGCTGAATTATGCTAATTCCGCACTCTGCAAGATAGAGATTAACAGCTGTTGTACTATTCACAGTAATATCCGGTTAAAAACAAGCAAGTCATTAAACTAAAATTCAAATCATAAAAAGTAACTTCTGTTACAGCTTTTTTTCAAATTTATCAGTATAATGTATATAATCTAAATTTAAAATCAGTAGTCATATTTTTTTAGTCAATATTTTTTAGCTTCTGCTAAAATGCTTTGACTTTCAAATAGAAATGTTTTAAAATATTTGTGTATAAAATTTATTTAAATAATGTTCAACAGTTTTAGAAAGGGAGTGTTCATAGTGAATGCATGGAACAATTTTAATAGAGGTGCTTGGGTTGATAATATCAACGTAGGTGACTTTATTCAAACAAACTACACTGAATATCTGGGAGATGAAAGCTTTCTTACCTCTCCTACAGATGCTACAATGAAATTATGGGAATCTTTGACGGAAATGTTTAAAGTAGAGAGGGAAAAAGGAATTTATAATGCAGAAACAAAAATTCCTTCTCAGATAGATGCTTATGGTCCCGGCTATATCAACAAAGATTTAGAAAAAATAGTCGGTCTTCAGACAGACGAACCATTAAAAAGAGGTATCTTTCCAAATGGCGGGCTCAGAATGGTAAAAAACAGCCTGGAAGCTTTTAACTATAAACTAGATCCTACTACTGAAGAAATTTTTTCAAAATACAGAAAAACTCATAATGACGGAGTTTTTTCAGCCTATACTTCCAGTATAAGAAAAGCAAGAAGCAGCGGTATAATAACTGGACTGCCTGATGCATACGGAAGAGGAAGAATCATAGGAGATTACAGAAGAATAGCACTTTATGGTACTGACAGACTGATAAACGAACGTGAAGAGAGATACAAAAGATGTGATCCTAATGAAATGACTGAAGATGTTATCAGACTAAGAGAAGAAATACGTGATCAGATAGATGCTCTAAAAGCACTAAAGAGAATGGCACAGTCATATGGCTTTGACATATCAAATCCTGCTTCTACTGCTCAGGAAGCTATACAGTGGACTTATTTCGGTTACCTCGGAGCAATCAAGGACCAAAACGGAGCTGCTATGAGTATCGGACGTGTGTCTACTTTCCTTGATATCTATATAGAAAGAGATATTAAAAACGGTATTCTTACAGAACAGGAAGCTCAGGAGCTTATGGATCAGTTTGTCATGAAGCTTAGAATTGTCAGATTCTTAAGAACACCTGATTATGATCATCTGTTCTCGGGAGATCCAGTATGGGTTACTGAATCCATCGGAGGTATGAGTGATTCAGGAAAATCTCTTGTTACAAAAAACAGTTTCAGACTTCTGCATACTTTATATAATTTAGGACCTGCGCCTGAACCGAACCTTACAGTACTTTGGAGCGAAAGACTTCCTGAAAGCTGGAAAAATTACTGTTCCAAAGTATCTATAGATACTTCATCCGTACAATATGAAAATGATGATCTTATGAGACCTGAATTCGGTGATGATTATGGTATTGCATGCTGTGTTTCTCCAATGAGAATAGGAAAGCAAATGCAGTTTTTCGGTGCAAGGGTTAATCTTCCAAAAGCACTGCTTTATGCTATAAACGGCGGTAAGGATGAAAAGACAAAAGCTCAGGTAACTCCTGAAATATTTGATAAAATCACTTCCGATTATCTTGAATTCCATGAAGTTTGGGAAAAATTCGATAAGCTTCTTGACTGGCTGGCTGAAACATATGTAAAAGCACTGAATATTATTCACTATATGCATGATAAATATTCTTATGAAGCCTTGGAAATGGCTCTTCATGATGTAGATGTATACAGAACACAGGCATTCGGAGTAGCAGGAATTTCTATAATTGCCGACTCGCTTGCAGCTATAAAATATGGGAAAGTAAGAGTAATAAGAGATGAAGACGGGGATGCCGTGGATTATGTTGTAGAAAAAGGATATGTGCCTTTTGGAAATAATGACGATAACACAGATAAACTTGCAGTAAAAGTAGTGGAATTATTTATGAATAAAATAAGAGCGCACAAAATGTATAGAAATGCAACACCTACACAGTCAGTTCTTACAATTACATCAAATGTGGTTTATGGTAAGAAGACAGGGAATACTCCTGACGGAAGACGTGCCGGAGAACCGTTTGGTCCCGGAGCTAATCCTATGCACGGAAGAGATACCAGAGGTGCTGTAGCTTCACTTGCTTCTGTGGCAAAGCTTCCGTTTGAACATGCTAATGACGGAATTTCATATACTTTTGCAATAACACCTGAAACTTTAGGAAAAAATGAAGATGAGAAAAAGAACAATCTTACAGGACTTCTTGACGGATACTTTAATCAGGCCGGACAGCATTTGAATGTCAATGTTTTTGGAAGAGAACTGCTGGAAGATGCTATGGATCATCCGGAAGACTATCCTCAGCTTACTATAAGAGTTTCAGGATATGCAGTAAATTTTGTAAAATTAACAAAAGACCAGCAGCTTGACGTAATAAACAGAACAATAGCAGATAAATTTTAATAAGAATGGGAAGTTGTAAAAAATGAAAGGTTATATTCACTCTTTTGAATCCTTTGGGACTAAAGACGGACCCGGAATAAGATTCGTGCTTTTTTTGCAGGGATGTCCTCTGCGGTGTCTGTATTGTCACAATGTGGATACCTGGGATTTGAAAAATAAAAAATATATGCTTACACCAGAAGAAGCCATGCACGAAATTTCTAAAGTCAGAGGTTTTATTAAATCCGGAGGACTCACAGTTTCCGGCGGCGAGCCTTTGCTTCAGCCGGAATTTATCCTTGAGCTTTTTAAGCTTTGCAAGGAAGAAAAAATCCATACTGCAATTGATACTTCGGGTTATCTTCTGAATGACAGAATAAAAGAGGTACTTGATCTTACAGATCTTGTACTGCTTGATATAAAGCATATCGATCCTGACAAATATCAGGCTCTGACATCTGTGGAGCTAAAGCCTACACTGGAATTTATGGAGTATCTATCAAAAATAAATAAACCTGTCTGGGTCAGATATGTTCTTGTCCCCGGTTATACTGATAATGAAAAAGACCTGAAAGCATGGGCAAAATATGTTTCTAATTTCAAAAATGTAGAGAGAGTGGATATACTCCCTTTTCATCAAATGGCTTCTTATAAATGGGAAGGTCTTGGAAGATCTTATGAACTTAAGAATACTCCTGCTCCTTCCAAAGAAGATATAAAAAAAGCAGAGGAGATTTTTAAATCTTTTGGCTTAAATACACTTACCTGAATATAAAGAGCTGTTTTTATAAAACAGCTCTTTATATATGAAAGCAACATTTGTTACAAAAAAAGAACTGCCGGAAAACTTTGCTTTAAACACAGCATTTCCTTTAGTTCTTTTTTATTTTTATATTCATTTTATATTTCTGATTTAAAATCTTTAAAAGGTGAGACCCATTTTTCATTATCCTTCAAAAGCTTAGTCTTGTTATATTCATATTCAAGCTCTTCATCTATACCTAATTCCTTTACTTCTGACGGATGCTTGTAAACATCTATATCTTCATCTATTCTTTGCTTTATAGTATTAGGATACTCATCTGCAACAATTGACTCCATAACAATTTCCGGTCTTTCTAATATAGAATAGTTTGTAACACCTTCATAATCAACAAAATTATTATAAGCATTTTCAAGCTTGTTGCCGCTTAATGTTTCATTATTAAAATGACCTGTTTCCACTGCATTAAGTGCAATCATTCCTTTTATATCCGTAGTTTTATCTATTGAGATATCAGAATGATTTTCATGCAATTTTGAATCTATGGTATCAAGAATTTCCTCATTGCTCACTGGAAATTCATGCTTATTTTCAAAATTATCAAAAGAAATTTCCTGATTTATTTCCTCTGTCTTCTCTTTTCTTTCTTTTATATTTATCATTTTCCCTCCTACCGCCTCACGGCTGTTTATGTTTTTATACTATTATTTTACTCTCATATAGCACAATATATACACATATTATAATAGATCACATATTAGTTTACACTTTAAATTATCTTTTTGTTTTCTGTGTAACAAATTTTACCTGAATTTTTTGTAACCTTAAGTAAATAAAAATAAATTCCATTACTTTTTATTAAATATATGTTATAATAAAACATCTTATTTCTTGAAAGGAGAAAGACAAATGGATAAAGAATTGATCACTTATATCTTTCAGACAGTTTCTGAATGTAATACATTTTTGGAATGCGCTTTAAGAAATAAAAATGATCGAATGATCTCAATGCAATTCTCTAATCAGGCTTTTTTCTGCATTAAACAGCTTCAAAATTTAGTTTATTCCAATGATCTAAGTACTGCTCACTTTAATTCTTATTATCAATATTTTTTATTTTTAAATCAGGCTTTACTTGAAAATACTCTTGATAGTCAGCAGCTTACTCGGGAATATGGTATTTTGAAATCTAAATGCAAGGATTTTGAAGATAATTTAAATTTTATAGTTAAACAAAATATTACTGCATCTGAAAATATGTTTTTCATATAAGCATAAATATATTGTTTACACTCCTACTGAAGCTGGCTTATTTTATACCAGCTTCTTTTTATAATTAAAAATTATTTCATATGATATAACTTTAACAATATGATATATTACATTAAAAAAACATCCATTTTTTAAACAGGATGTTTTTTTATGCATATAAAACTTAGATTTTCTTCAAAATTAATAATTCGTCAGAATTATTAATTGCAGAAATTACAAATTTTATTAAAATAATAAAAAATTTTAAATATTTTATCCTTATTTTCCTTATATTTATAACTTTTCATATTTGTATATATTCTTAATCATTATTGAAAGCAACATACTGCCCTTCAAATTCTGCTGCTAAAAATCCGTCTTCACAGCAATGTACTTTTACAGAGAGCTTTCCTTTATGAATTTTATTATACATTTTGAATAAATTTATTTTATCAGCTTCATTTGTCAGGACACACTCTGCTGTAAAATCCTTTTTTAAAGGCTTCAAATATCTTATATTACTTTTGGAAATTACAATATGAGCATTTGGATCTATTTCCTTAATATTAGCATACACCAATGCCCAGCCAGTAACAGTCATAAGACAGCTTATACTTCCTCCGAATGCTGTTAAGTGATGATTCCTATTTGGCTCCAGCTTTGCAGAAATTCTGACTCTTGACGCTGTAAATTCCAAAACACTGAATTCCATGGCTTTTGTAACAGGTATCTGCCGATGCAGAAATTGCTCAAATTCTTTTTTATCCATGTCACTTCCTTTCTAACCTAATATATGCTTTTATACAGCTATATTATAACCCCAAACATGTTTTATTCCAATCTTAAATTATGATAATTAAAAAAAACTCTTCACAGATATTGGTTTTATTTGTGTAAAAAGTACATATAGTCTTTTAGAACATGACATACTGTTGTCACATTTTACACTATATAATTTACTATAATTAAATATAGAGGAGGTTTTTATGTCTAATATTGTTGAACTAGCATCTTTTTATCTGAAAAAGGAGGTGTCCCTGCCAGATTTCTTTCAGGTCTCGGATAAATTTAACAGTGAATTTCTTTCCGTACAAAAAGGATATATTTCTCGAAAACTACTTGTTAACGAAGAAAAATGGCTCGATTTAGTTATTTGGGAGACAATGGAAGATGCACAAAATGCAGTAAAAGAATTCTATAACAGTAAGCCGGCTCTTGAATATGCGTCTTTCATGCTGGAAAATGAAGGTGATCTTCTGCATTTTTCTGTCCAAAAAAGTTACTGAATTACTTGAATCTATATACTTTATTTATAAGAAATAACCATATAAATGAGCATTGACTATTTCCAGTTATACTCATTTATATGGCTGATTCTGCACATATTATGTTTCTATTATATTTATTAGCAGCCTGATATTTTCCAGACCGCCGGCTGATAAAGCCTGTTCTATTATTCCGACAGGCAGTCCGACTAGTATACTTTATAATATGTATCATTATTCCCAAACAATTGGAAGTATATCCAGCCATGCCAGAGGCAGCTAAAACGTTCCTAATAAAATAATTAAGACTGTTCCAAAGTATATTCAAGCATAAACCTCACCTTGTACGGCTTTTATTTTTATTCATTTTTACGTGATCTTTTACTATTCATGATTGTATCTCCAATCACCATAATTTTATTTTAAATTTTTATAATCAGTTAATATTTCTTATTTTATTAGGTTTAGCTGCATATTTATTTTCCCTGAGTGTTTTTATTTTCTGGAAAATATTCTGATAATGATATTAGATCTTTTAAAATTTGCCCGTCTATCTTGACTGATAATTTTTCTCCATTCTCCAATAAAAATTCCATTGTTACTTCACTTTTCTCATTTATTTCTGAAAAATCAAAAAATGAATTATAAATTATTCTCTTTTCATTATTAACAGTCCCATTATAATTCCGAACTATTATCTTCCCATCAGAATTTAAAGATTTTATAATTATTTCTCCTGTCATTTTTTTTACTGGTTCTTTAAAACTCATAGAAATACTTTTTTTATTTTCCATTTTTTTTAACATAGAATTTAAATATTTTGTGTAATTTATAGATAACTCTATATCTCCATATTTAGAAGAACTAATTTTATTATTATAGCCATACTTTACTCCGTCAAAATAATTACCATCTTTATCTTGACCCCAAAAAGTCGGTCCTCCTTTTAATGGTACTATATTTGGTATTCCATTGGGATAATACGGTGTTGCTAAAGCTAAGAACATGCAGCTTAAGATAAAAATCACTATTTTTTTCATATTTTCTCCTCCTATACTATTATTTAATATTATATCATTTTAATAATATTAATCAAAATAGCTAACAAATATCTGGAAGCTTTTTTTCATTCTTTTTTGAGAATTAAAAAACCCCGAAAACCGTCGTTCTCGGGGATATAAAAAAACATAATATTATCTTTTTGAAAATTGTGGCGATCTTCTTGCTTTTTTCTTTCCGTATTTCTTTCTTTCCACCATTCTTGAATCTCTTGTTAAGAATCCAGCTTCTTTTAAAGCTTTTTTCAGATTCTCATCAGCTTCAAGTAATGCTCTTGAAACACCATGTCTTATAGCTCCTGCTTGTCCAGTATTTCCACCACCGTTTACATTTACTTTCACTCCGTATTTAGTCAAAGTTTCTGTAAGTGTTAAAGGCTGCTCTACTATCTTAGCTAAAAGCTCTCTTCCGCCAAAATAACTTCTCATTTCTTTACCATTTATAACTATCCCATTTTCTCCAGGAATTAATCTTACTCTTGCTACTGAAGTCTTTCTTCTACCAGTTCCCCAATATTGAATTTTATTTGCCATTAATTTATCCTCCTATAATTCTATCTTTTCAGGTTTTTGTGCATCATGTCTGTGATCTGTGCCTTTATAAATTTTCAGTCTGTTAATCATTTCTCTTCCTAATTTATTTTTTGGCAGCATATTTTTAACGGCTATTCTTATTACTTCAGTAGGTTTTTTATCTAACATCTCTTCCAAAGATCTAGTTTTTAATCCACCTGGGTATCCACTATGTCTATAGTATTTTTTATCAAGCATTTTATTTCCTGTAACTACGAATTTATCCGCATTAGTTACAACAACAAAATCTCCACCGTCAACATGTGGTGTATAAATTGGCTTATGTTTTCCCATTAGTCTAACAGCTATTTCCACAGCTATTTTCCCTAGTACTTTTCCTTCTGCGTCAATTTCGTACCAATTTCTTACTACTTCTTCTTTTTTCAAGTTCTTAGTGTATTTATTATTCACTTTATCCTCCTAAATTTTTTTATTTAAGGATAACGGTTCCTTTGTGGGAAAGGATTATACCTTATTATTATATTAGATTTAGTCTGCTATGTCAAGCGAAACTGCTTATTTTTTTGAATAATTAATTATATTTCTATAAAATATATTTTTCAAAAATTTTATTCTCTTTATTATAAGTTTCCCCTGTCCTTTATCTCTCTGAACTGTTCCTTTTCTTACCAATTATATTACATAGCCAGATTTACTATTGCCAGTATTGTTATTATCCACATAATAGGATTTATACTTTTTATCTTCCCCTGAAATATTTCAATTACCACATATGAAATAAATCCAAAGCTTATTCCTATACTTATGCTGTAAGCAAGAGGCATCATTATTATTGTAAGAAAAGCCGGTATTGCTGTTTCCATTTTGTTAAAATCTATGTTAAGCAGATTTTTAAACATATATACCCCTACTATTATAAGAGCCGGAGCTGTCGCATAACCCGGAACTATTCCTATAATCGGTGCAAAAAATAATGTCAATATCATACATATTGCTACTACTATTGAAGAAAATCCTGTTCTGGCACCATCCGCCACACCGGCAGCTGATTCTACAAATGTTGTTGTTGTACTCGTCCCTAATATCGCTCCTGCCACAGTTGCTATAGCATCAGCTTCAAGTGCTTTTCCAATATCTGCTACATTTCCATCCTCATCTTCCAGTCCCGCTGCTTTTGCACAAGCTATGATTGTTCCTATTGAATCAAAGAGATCAAGAAACATAAAAGAGAATATCGGTCCTATAAATGATATTTTCAATGCTCCTATTACATCAAATTTTAAGAATGTTGATTCTATGCTTGGCGGCAGTGAAACTATAGTAGACGGCAGACTTGCATTTCCCGTGATTATTCCTATTGCTGTCGTTATTAAAATTCCATATAAGATTCCGCCCTTTATCTTTTTTAATTCAAAAAATCCTGTAATAATAAGACCTACGACACCCAAAGTCACTGCCGGAGTAAACTTTCCTATTCCTATTAAGGTTGCCGGGTTTGCTACTATCAGTCCCATGTTCTGAAGTCCTATAAAAGCAATAAAAAGACCAATTCCTGCTGCTATTGAATATCTTATTACAATTGGAATGGAATCCACTACTTTTTCTCTTATTTTCATAAGTGTTAATGCTAAAAATATTACACCTGATAAAAATACTATTCCTAATGCCTGTTCCCATGGTATTCCTCTTCCTACAACCAGCGAGTAAGTAAAGAATGCATTCATTCCCATTCCGGGTGCCATTGCTATAGGCATATTAGCTATAAATGCCGCAAGCAGACATCCTATTGCAGCTGCAAGACATGTTACTGTAATTAATGCTCCTTTATCCATACCTGTTCCGTCACTTAATATTGCCGGATTTACTATTACAATATAAGCCATTGTAAGAAAAGTAGTCAAACCTCCTATTATTTCCTGTTTTAAGTTTGTTTCCCTTGCTTCAAAACCAAAAAATTTTGAAATCATCTTTGTCCTCCTATTATTTTTTGAATCAAAAAAGCCCCATTATTTCAATGGGGTTTAATAGTTTTAATAAATCTAAAACTGCCCCATAGTAAACTGTTATCGGCAGTTTGTAGAAACTCTTGACCTTATTTCAAGATTATATGGTTAACTTTTTCATAATTATAATACCTGTAATTTTACAATGTGTCAATCTCTTTTTTCTTTAATTTATTTATAAAAGCTCCAAAAATCCTGAATAATCCAGCTGAAACACCTTGTTATCAAATTTCAAATAATATGCCAGAAGCATTAACTCACCTCTTGTATTTCGACTGCCGTACTTTTTGTCGCCTGCTATTGGAAATCCCATATCTGCGAGCTGTACACGAATCTGATGCTTTCTTCCGGTTATTAATTCTACTTCCAGTACTGTATATTTATTTTTTATGGTTTTTATTTTTTTAAAAACTGCCTTTGCAGCTTTCCCATTTTCTTTATCAGAAACTACTACTTTATTTTCTTTCGTTTCCAGAAAATTATCAATAGTAAACTCATCTGCAGTAATAATTCCGGTAACCACAGCTATATATCTTTTTTCCAGTTCATTATTTCTTATTTTTTCTGTAAGATATCTCAAAAATTTCAAATTTTTTGCTCCCAGCAAAAGTCCTTTTGTTTCTTTGTCTATTCTGTTTGCAAAATTAAGATTTTCGTTTTTATAAATAGATTTATAAACCTCAGCGAGTCCGTATTGATTTCCTGTCCCTTTATGAACAGCCACACCTCCGGGTTTATTTATGATAAGACAGTCATCATCTTCAAAAAAAACCATTTTCATGTATCTGTCTTTATCAATTCTGAGACTGCTGTAGTTAGTTTTCTCTGTATTTCCAGACTCTTCCAAAGATTTTATTTCTATAATATCTCCAAGAACAAGTCTGTAATTTTCTTTTTTCTTTTTTCCGTTTATTTTTACTTTACCTTTTCTTATATATTCAAATATTGTATTAAGAGCCGTATCCTTCAGTTTTTTTCTCAAAAATCTGTCCAGTCTGACTCCTTCCATATTTTCATCACATTTTATTATCATAATGCCTCTAATCTACATGTATTTTTACACTCTGTACCAGTCCTATAATCATAAATGAAGCAATATAGGAACTTCCGCCATAGCTTAGAAACAGCAACGGCTTCCCTGTTACCGGCATCATCCCCATTGTCATTCCTACATTTACTATAAGATGAAAAAAGAAAACACTTGCTGCACCATATAAGATCATTTTTCCAAACTCGTTTTCTATCACTTTACTCGGCCTCAGAATAAAAAATATTAGAAGGAAATAAAGAATTATTACTGAAGCTGACCCTACAAATCCTAATTCTTCCGATATAATAGAAAATATAAAATCTGTCTGAGCTTCCGGAAGAAAACTCAGTCTGCTCTGACTTCCCTTAAAAATTCCTGTTCCTGTCAGTCCGCCGGCTCCTATTGATATTTTTGACTGAACTATATTCCAGCCGTCACCCCTGATATCCTGTTCAGGATTCAAAAATGTGGTTATTCTGGTTTTCTGATACGATTTCAATCCGAACATATATACAGGAACTGCCAGCACACATGCCATCAGTCCCATTACTATAAGCGGTCTTAATCTGACCCCGTATAGGAAAATCATAGATAAAAATATAAAAATTATGGCAAGAGCTGATCCCAGATCCGGCTGTATTAAAATCAGCACTGTAATAACAGATATTGGAAGAAACACAACAATAACATCCAGTATATTGTTTATTCCGTTTTTATAATTTTTTGTAATAAAAGCACCCAGTATTAATATTACCATTACTTTAACAAATTCAGACGGCTGTAATGAAAACGGCCCTATCATAATCCATCTTTGAGCTCCCAGCCTTTGCTGACCGGCGAATTTTACAAGTAAAAGAAGTCCTATGCTTACACCAATTAATATCAGAATTTTTTTTTCAAATTTTCTGTAATCGTAAAATGTAAAAGCAATCATTGTTCCTGTTCCTAGCACTACCCAAAAAATATGTTTTACTATTATACTTTGTGTTTTGGGATCCTCTTTTGTAGCACTATAGATAAAAATAGTCCCTATTGCTACAAGTGTATACACGATTAAAAGAATAAGCTTATCTACCCTGTGCAGGTTTGTCTGCAGCCTCCTCGTTAATTGTTTATTTTTAAACATAATTTCTCCTTTTTATTTACCTGTATGACCAAAACCGCCATCTCCCCGTTTTGTTTCAGAAAGTCCGTCTTTTACATCAAAATCCAGTTTATAAACCTTACCTAATATTAGCTGCCCTATTCTTTCATTTGGCTGTATTTTATATATTTCATTGCTCAAATTTATTAAGAGTACCTTTACTTCTCCTCTGTAATCAGAATCAATTGTTCCCGGTGTATTCAAAACAGTTATTCCGTGCTTGAAAGCCAGACCGCTTCTTGGTCTTACCTGTATTTCAAATCCTTCGGGTATTTCCAGTTTTATTCCTGTAGGCACCAGATATCTTTCAAGGGGTTTTAGTTCTATTTCTTTTTCGATATTTGCCGAAACATCGATCCCTGCTGCTCCTTCTGTCATATATTTGGGTATTTCCACATTATTTTCTACTGTAATTCCTACTTTTATTTTTTCCATTTTACATCTCCCAGTATTGTTACATTTTCTTCATAATATTTATCTTTTATAAAGTCATTTATCAGATTCAAATCTACATTTTTCACTTCTGCACGAAGCTTTTCCTCATCAAATATTTCTCCGTATTTCAAATAATGAGTGCCTATTATATTCATTCTGTTTCTGATATTTTCAAGTGAAAAGGCTATTTTACTTAAAAATTTATTCTGTGCTTTTTCCAGCTCGGAAATATTTATTCCGTTTCTTCTTAGATTCAAAAATTCATCTTTTGTTATTTTAACAGCCTTTTTATATGATTTCTCATTTGTACCTATGTATGTTGTTACTACTCCGCCTTCTTTATAGGTCTGATTAAAAGTATGAACAGAATAAGCCAGTCCCATTTCTTCCCTTATTTTCTGGAATAATCTCGAGCTCATAGTTCCGCCCATTATATTTGATATTACATCATAATAAATCTTGTTTTCATCAAGATATGAAACACCGGGATATGATATACATATATTTACCTGTTTTATATCTTTTTCATAAACTTTTTCGCCATTTTGAAATGAAAAGTCTATTTTTTCATATCTATCAGTTTTTTCCTGATTGAAATTTCCAAAATATTTATCAATAATTCTTTTTATCTTCTCTTTTTTGAAATTTCCTGATACTACTATTACAAGATTATCTTTTGTATATCTTTCAGTGTAATATTTTACTATATTGTCTCTTGTAAAACCTTTTACGCTTTTTTCCGTCCCTATTATAGGTTTTCCCAGATTACCGGCTATACTGTCTTTGGAATTAAGCTCCAGTACAAGATCATCCGGTGTATCCTGATACATTCTTATTTCTTCTACTATTACATCTTTTTCTTTCTCAAGCTCTTCCTGATCAAATACAGAATTCCCCACCATATCGCACAAAATTTCCAGAGCCTGTTCTACATAATCCTTCAGGACACTTATATAATACACTGTTTCTTCTTTACTGGTATAAGCATTAATGCTTCCGCCTAAATAATCCACCTCTTGTGATATTTCCTGATAATTTCTGTTTTTTGTTCCTTTGAACATCATATGCTCTATTAAGTGCGATAATCCATGTTCCTCCGCTGTTTCATCCTTTGCCCCTGTCTTCACAAAAACACCTATGGAAGCTGAAGACACATTTGAAATATAATCATAAATTATTTTTATTCCTTTTGGCGTATTAGTTAGTTTTAACATCTCTCACTCCTTTAATATTCAGCTTTTCTGAACAAATATACTCCCAATGCAAAAAATACTATATTTGTCAGCCATGCCGTTATATATAATGGAAACACAGATACTACAGGTCCCATTGATCTAAGCATTGTTGATATTCCATAATAACTGTATCCTATTAACACAGAAAGTCCTATGTTTATTGCTGCTCCTCCTCTGACATACTTACTTCCCAGAGATAACCCTATAAAACTCATTATGAATGAAGCAAAAGTAAATGATAATCTGTTATATAATTCTGAAAATAAATCATTTGTATTAGCTCCCACTCTGCTGTAATAAACAGATTTTTCCCTTAATTCCTTTAATGTAAGCTCTTTTGCCTTCACCTGATCCTCTAATATCTCATTTGGCGTTGCCCGCAGCTGAAATTCACTGCTGAGTATTTCATTTTCCATATTTTTTTCTACATCCAGTTCTTTTAGCGAGCCAAAATCCCATATTTTTGACTGACTGTTATATGTTGCACTTGGTGATACATATATACTCTTTATGCCGTTTAAATTTTCATGAAAATCTACAATCATAATTCCTTCCATTAAATTTTTATTTTTATTTACATAACTGGCATAAAGCATTCTGTTTTTATCTAGCTTTATATATACATCTTTTTTCTCATTTTTTTTAGTCTGGTCATCTTCTTTCAGCTTGCGGTCTTTCATTTCCCGTTTCATCTTATTTGCCTCAGGAAGTATATTTATACTTATATATACTGTAAAAACTGATACCAGAGCTGAGAATAATATCGGAAACAGTACAAATCTCCGAAAGCTGATTCCTGCAGTTTTTACTGCTGTTATTTCCAAACGCTGTGCCATTTTGCTTATTGACAGAAGACTTCCAAGAAGTATTCCCAGCGGTGCCGTATTCACAAGAATTTCCGGCAGCCCGTATTTTATGTAAACCATACTGTCCTTTAGAGTGAACTTATCCTCCATTATCCAGCCTGTCACATTAATACTTTCTGCCAAAAGGAAAATCAGCAGAAACATCAGCATTCCAAGTATAAAACCTTTTATATAATTTATTAAAATATATCTGTCTAACTTATTCACTATCGGCTCCTTGACTTTTTAATAGATAATACCAAACATAAAACCAATAAAATAAAATTTGGCATCCACATTGCTATATTAGGATCTATATGATTTTTCTGGACAACAATTTTTGCATAGCTCGCCAGACCTATATAAGCAAATATTACTATAAGACTTATTCCAAAACTAATACCTTTTCCCGATCTTTTATTTGATACTGCCAAAAGTACACCCAGCCAGCATAATAAAACACTCGCAAAAGGTCCTATTATTCTTTCGTTATATTTTATCATATATTTTACAGAATCTTCATAAGACTCACCTTCAGCTATAGATTGTTTATATGCTTCTCTTAATTCCCGCAGATTCATTTCGCTTCTTGATTTTTTTTCTATATCCTCCTGCTTGAAAAATGTACTCATCGGAAGATACTGTTCCTCATACCTGGCGACTACTTTTCTATCTCCGGTTTTATCAAAATTAAATCCTTCCACATTTTTCAGCAGCATATACCCGGCTTCAAATTTTGCTTTTTCGGCAAAAAATACAGTAGGGTATTCCCCTTCTTTAGTTCTCTGAAATAATACAAATTTACTTGCTTCTGCTTTGCTGTTATCCACTTCATCAACATAAAAACCAAATCCCGCATCAGAATTTGAAAGAAATACTTTTGCTTCTGTAAGTGAACTGGGCTTGGAAGAAAATAAATTTCTTTTCTCTATATTAATATTGTTAAGTGCTCTGGGATTTACTTCTATTTCCATAAACAGTCCCAGTACTGTAAGCAGTATCCCAAATATAATTGCAGGTCTTGTTATCCTGAATAAACTTGTCCCGGCACTTTCTATTGCTATAATCTCATTTGTTTCGGAAAAATTTCCGTAAGTCAGCATTACTCCAAGAAAGGCACCCATCGGAATAGTCTGTGTAAGTACTCCCGGAACCAAATATATAAAATAATCTATTACTAACAAAAACGGAAGGTCATTAGTAAATAATTTTTCCATTATGTCAATAAAAACATTAATTATCAGTATGAAGGTAAAAATACTTATTCCAAATACTGAGGGTAATATAAGTGCTTTGTATATATATTTATCTATTATTTTCATTTTCCACCTTCGGTTTCTCGTCGTTATTTTCCAGTTCTTTCAGTATATCATTTCTAAACTTTTTTTCGTCGTTATTCTGTTTATACTCTGTTAGTGTATCTTTTATAAAATCGGGAAATAAATCTGAATAACTATATAAATAAGTTGATATTATATTAACTGAAATACTTTCTTTCATTGTTGTTCTTAGTTTTTGATCAGTTTTTGAAACCAATAAAAGTATTATAAAAACTATAAATACCAAAAAGCTCCCTTTTACTAACCCCAAAAAGCCTCCCAGTATATTGTCCAATCTTTTTAATTTTATTAATTTCAAAAATCTTTTGAATAAATTCAGCACAATAAATAATATTACAAAAATTGCAACGGTTATCCCTGCAAAAATTTTGGCATTATCTAAATATGTCCCCTTATCCTCGGTAAAAAAGGCCGAAATGAAAGGATACAGCATATTTGAAAGATAAAATGACAGTAATGTTATAAATATTCCAAAAAATTCAAAAATAAAACCTTTTTTATAACCTAAAAGAAAAAAAAGTGTCAATATAATTAAAAAAGCTACATCTATTATCATTATTTCTCTCCTACATAAATTCTGGTTACTCTCTGACCTATTCCGCACAAAATTTCGTATGAAATAGTTCCGCATTTTTCCGCTACTTCTTCTATATGAATATTTTCTCCAAAAAATTCTACTGTGTCGCCGACGTTTACTTCCAAGTCTTCCGGTATACTTACCATGAGCTGATCCATGCATATTGTTCCTGCTATTCTGCATCTTCTGTTATTTATGACAACTTCACCTTTTCCAGTAAGATCACGTCTTATCCCGTCAGCATATCCTATGGAAACAGTTGCTATTTTTTCCCCTGCTCTGCCTTCATATTTTCTATTATAGCTTATAAATGAATTATTTTCTAACTTTTTTATAAAACTGACTCTGGATTTAAGAGTCATAACAGGTTTAAAATCATAAGAAAATGCGTTTTCTTTTTTTATTCCGCCGTATAAAATAATACCGGGTCTTATTATATCATATTTTGACTCTGAAAACTGCATTGATCCGAAACTGTTTAGTATATGTCTGTATTTTATTTTGGGAAATTTTTCTACTATTTTTTTAAAATCTTCAAGCTGTCTCTTTGTATATTCAGGGCTTGTATCAGCTGAAGACAGATGTGAAAATATTCCTTCTATATTTATTTTACTGTTCTCTTCAGTTTTCCTTTTTACTTCATCCAGAGAATTCCAGCTAAATCCTATTCTGCCCATTCCGGTATCTACTGCCAGATGAACTCTCGGAGCCAGATTATTTTCATTCAGAAAATCTATTTCATCCATAGAAGTTAACGGAAAAGCTATATTCATATCTATAGCTTTTCTCATATCTTCAGTTTCAACCGGACCGAACACCAATATATTCGTTGCCTTATCAAGTTTTCGAAGTTTTTCGGCTTCATTAAATGTTGCCACTCCTACCCATTTTATACCTTCTGAAATAAGTACATTAAATACTTCCGCTATCCCGTGCCCGTAAGCATCAGCCTTTATTGCCGGAAGCAGCATGCTGTCTCCTGCTATTGTTTTCAGAATATTTATATTATGTCTCAAATTATCTAAATTGATTTCAGCCCAGCTTCTCATTTATTTTCACTCCTATACTACGACTTTTTCCATACTTCTGTCTTTTTTTTCGTTTTTTTCTTGTTTCGGCGGCTTTTTAAATCTTCTCAACAGATAAACAAGAGGACTTGCCAGCCATATTGACGAATAAGTACCATATACTATCCCGACCAGTAATGTAATATTAAATGTTCTTAATGTGCTTCCCCCGAATATAAGCAGAGCAGCTAAGGCAAGAAGTGTTGTCAGTGAAGTATAAACAGATCTCATAAATACCTTATTTACACTCTCGTCTATTACATCTGCAAACGGCTTCTTCCCGCCGTATTTATGGTCATTTTCCCTTATCCTGTCAAATATTACTATTGTGTCATTCATCGAATACCCCAGTATTGTTAATATTGCAGCTATAAACGGAGTATCTACCTCAAACTGGAAGAATGATATGAACCCTATAGTTACCAATACATCATGTAAAAGGGCAAGAACACTGCTTAATGCGTATATCCATTCAAATCTTATTGTTATATATATCAGTATCAGTACCGACCCCAGAGCTAACGCCCATAATGCATTTTTAGCAAGCTCATTCCCTACTACAGCTCCTACTGCATCAGCCTTTATTAATTCATAATTACCTTGATCTGCTTTTAATTCTTCCAGAATCGCTGATTTTTCTTTTTCATCTGCTATCTGTGTTCTAAGTAAAACTGTATTTCCTTCTGAATACTGTACCTTATTAGATTTTAGCGAAGGATATTTTGATGCCATTTCTTTTAAGGTTTTATCCATTGCTTCTTTGCTTACCGGCTTTTCAAATTTCATCTGATAAATATTACCGCCGGTAAAATCTATTCCCAGATTAAATCCTTTTGTAAATATTGAGAAAAGAGAAAATAATATCATAAATGTAGAAAATATAAAGTATACATTTCTTGTTTTCATTAATTTCAAATCCATATTATTCCACTCCTTTCAGACCAAATAATTTTTCCCCGTTTAAATGGAATATATTAACAAATATTTTTACAATAACTTTTGTAATAAATATTGCCGTAAACATACTTACGAGAACCCCGATGGTAAGAATAACCGCAAATCCTCTTACAGGTCCTGTACCAAAGAAGAATAAAACCATTGTTATCAGCAGGGTTGTTATATTTCCGTCTAAAATTGCCGGAAATGCTCTGTTAAATCCGTCATCTATACAGTCCTGAAATCTTTTGCCTTCCATTATCTCGTCTTTTATACGTTCAAAGATAATTACATTCGCATCCACTGCCATTCCCAGAGACAATATAAATCCGGCTATTCCTGGAAGTGTAAGCGTTGTTCCTATAGCACACATCAAACCGGCTGTTAAAATTCCAAATACACATAACGCTAAATCTGCAACAAATCCTGCCACTCTGTATACTGCAAGCATAAATAACGAAACCAGAACCAGAGCAATCATTGCAGCCATTTTAGTTGCTTTTATAGACTCTGCCCCTAATGATGCATCTACACTTCTAGTTTCCATTATCTGGATATTTACCGGAAGTGCCCCGGCTTTTAGAAGATTCGCCAGATTCTGTGCACTTTCATATGTAAAGCTTCCGCTTATTGACCCTTTTCCGCCGGGAATTTCTGACTGGATAACAGGTGCTGACTGTTCTTTACCGTCAAGCATTATTGCCAGCTGTTTTCCCATGTTTGTCCTAGTTATTTCAGCAAATTTAACTGCTCCCTCATCATTTAGTTCAAATCCTATCATAGGCTTACCGAACTGATCCTGCTGTACATAAGCATTTTTTATTGCCGAACCGTCTAAAACTGTTGGTCCGTATGAATTATCCCCTGTTTTTATTTTAAATTCAAGTTTTGCAGTAGTTCCTATCAGATCTATTGCTTCCTGAGCATCTTTAACCCCTGCCAGTTCTACAATAAGTCTGTTCTCCCCGCTTTTTTGGATAACCGGTTCCGACACTCCCAGACCGTCGACCCTTCTTTGCACTATTTCTCTTACTTTATCCATAGTATCAGGCTGTAACTTTTTACCGTCTTCTTCTTGAGCTTCCAGTACTACTGATGTCCCGCCTCTTAAGTCCAGTCCCAGATTAATAGGATTTCTAAAAATCAGTATTGCCGGTATTACCACAACCAGTATAAGTATTACTATCCTACTTGTCTTAATTTCCATTTTCCCTCCTACATATTTTCAGCTTTGCTGTCTTCACTTCTGTGCTTTATCAGAAATATTATATCTGAATCACAGAATTTTACTTCATATCCAGAAACTTCTGCAGAATAATGGATGCTGCCACCATATCCACTACTTTTCTGCGTTCCCTCGGATTTTTTTTTGAATAATTTCTTAGATAATGCTCTGCTTCCACTGTTGTATATCTTTCATCCACTGTAATAATTTCCAGATTATCTATATTCTTTTTTAATTCCTCTATGAATTCATTCACCTTTTCAACCTGTCTTTTTACTGTTCCGTCAAGACTTTTCGGAATTCCCACTACAAGACCGTTTGTATTTTCCTGCTGGAGGAGCTCTTTTATTCTTTTTACAGGATCAGTATCATTTCGGTTTATTACTTCCAAAGGAGTTGCAAGTATTCCCAGAATATCTGATTTTGCAACTCCTATTCTTACATCTCCCACATCAAGTCCGAGATATTTTTTCATAATTTTTCCTCTAAGTATCTTTTTCCGTGTTCAAGAGCTTCATAGACTTTTTCACCGGCTTTTCCTCCTGCCTGTGCGAAATCAGGTCTTCCTCCCCCGTTTCCGTTAGCTATTTTGGATACTTCCTTTACTATATCGCCGGCTTTGATTTTCCCGGTAAGGTCTTTGGAAACCCCTGCAAGAAACATGGCATTTCCATTATTTGCACCAATAAGAACAACCCCGCTTTTTAGTTTATCCTTCACTCTGTCCACGATTTCTTTCAATTCCTCGTTGTCTTTATTTTCAAATCCCTTAATTAATACTTTTGTCCCGTTTATTTCTATTATATGACCCATTAAATCATTTATTTCATATTTTAGAAATTTCATCTGAAGATCATTATAGTCTTTTTCCAGATCCTTATATGACTCCTTCAGCTTTTCCACTGCTTCTTTTATTTTTTTCTCTTCCACTTTCAATGATTTTGCCAGTTCTTTTTGTGACTCTTCCAGTGTATTCACAAAATCAAGACTTTTATAACCGGTAGTTGCAGTAATTCTTCTTACACCTGAAGCTATCCCGGACTCACTCTCTATGTTTATAAGCCCAATCTCGCCTGTAGACTTTACATGTGTTCCGCCGCATAACTCAATAGAAAACTGGGGTATTTCCACTACTCTTACCTCATCTCCGTATTTATCCCCAAAAAGAGCCATTGCTCCTCTTGCCTTTGCTGTCTCTATATCTTCGTTATAAACAGCTAATTCTATGTTTTCCAGAACTATCTGATTAGCAATTCTTTCTATTGCTTCTATCTGTTCCGGCGAAACTGCCTCATAATGTGAAAAGTCAAATCTTAATCTTTCAGAATCCACAAGTGAACCGGATTGCTCTACATGTGATCCCAGTACTTCCCGCAGAGCCTTGTGCAGTATATGTGTCGCCGTATGATTTCTTTGTGTATCTTTTCTTTTGAATTTATCTATTTTTAGCGTCAGTTCGTCGCCTATTTTCGGAATAATTCCTTTTATAAGCTCTACCTCATGTATATATACATCTTTTTTCTTTATTACATTTACTACCTTTCCTTCAAATAAATCCTGAGAGTTTATAATACCGGTATCTGCTACCTGTCCTCCTGATTCTGCATAAAAAGGTGTCTGGTCAAATATTATTTCATAGTTGCTGGAACCGTGACTTTTATTTACATGAAGTACTTTTGCTTTTGCTTCTTTTTCTTCATATCCGATAAATTTTGTTTTTCCATGCTTTTCATAAAACTCGTCTATAAATTCATCTTTTATCATGTCTGATATTGTTTCTTTCGAGCTTTTGGATCTTATCTTCTGTTCCTCCAGCTTCTCAAGAAATTCATCTTCCGAGACTTCTATTTCCTCATATTCCAGTACTTCCTTAGTTAATTCAAAAGGAAAACCATAAGTATCATATAATTTAAACGATATTTCCGAAGGAAATTTATCTTTTCCGTCTTTTTTCAGTTTTTCAACTTCTTCTTTCAAAATTTCCACACCGTTTTTCAAAGTAACAGTGAATTTTTCTTCTTCTATTTTCATTACTTTTTCTATATAATCAATTTTTGATTCCATTTCCGGATAAGCTTCTTTCATTATTTCCGCAACTACCGGAACCAGTCTGTATAAAAATATATCTTCCTTTTCAAAAATTCTTTCTTTTATGGTACTAGCCACACCAAAAGCTCTTCTTATGAGCTTTCTGAGAATATACCCTCTTCCCTCGTTAGACGGAAGAACTCCGTCTCCTATCAGAAATGCTGCTGCTCTCACGTGATCAGCTATTATTTTTAATGCCTTGTCTGTTTTGTTATTTCTTTCTACTTCAAGTATTTTTTTTGTTTCATTGATTATAGGAATAAAAAGGTCTGTATCAAAATTTGATTCTTTTTTCTGCATAACTGCTGCTATTCTTTCCAGTCCTGCTCCTGTATCAATATTTTTTTCCGGAAGCGGAATCAGTGACCCGTCTTCCAGTCTGTTCCACTCAGTAAATACCAGATTCCATATTTCCAGATATCTGTCACAGTCACATCCCGGTTTACAGTCTAAATTACCGCAGCCCATTTTTTCTCCAAGGTCTATATATATTTCACTGCAAGGCCCGCATGAACCTATAGGTCCTGCTGCCCACCAGTTATCATCTTCTCCCAGTCTTACTATTCTCTCTTCCGGTATCCCTACTTCTTTATTCCATATATCATAGGCTTCATCATCATCCAAAAATACAGAAACCCATAATTTTTCAGAATCCAGCTTCAAAATTTCTGTGATATATTCCCATGACCAGAATATAGCCTCTCTCTTAAAATAATCTCCAAATGAAAAGTTTCCCAGCATTTCAAAGAAAGTCTGATGTCTTGTGGTTACACCCACATTTTCCAGATCATTTGTTCTTATACATTTTTGATATGTTGTTATTCTTTTAAAAGGGGCTTCTTTTTCTCCGAGAAAAAAAGATTTAAAAGGAACCATTCCTGCCACTGTAAGCAAGAGTGTCTTATCATCCGGTATTAAAGATGCACTTTCAAAATATTTATGTTCTTTAGATTTAAAAAAATCTATAAAACTCTTTCTGATTTCGTTACCCGTCATTTCTCCTCCTAGTGATTTGTCTAACTCAATTTAAATCATTCTTGATTAATAATATACCTGCTTTATTTTATTCATAATGCAAAATTTCAATACAGGAACTAATCTAATTTGAAGTTTCCGCCTAAATATACTCTTTTGGCTACTTCGTCATTAGCTATTTCATCACTTGTTCCGCTTATTAAAATCTGTCCTTCTGCCATTATATAGGCTCTTTCCGTTATCTTCAGCGTTTCCCTTACATTATGATCTGTTATTAGTATTCCTAATCCCCTGTCTTTCAGGTGTATAATTATATTTTGTATATCTTCTACCGCTATGGGATCGACACCGGCAAAGGGTTCATCAAGAAGTATAAAGTCAGGATCTGTGGAGATAGTTCTTGCTATCTCTACTCTTCTTCTTTCTCCGCCGGATAATGAATATCCAAGGTTTTTTGATACATGTGAAAGCTTGAACTCTTCTATAAGTCCGTCTTTTATCTTTACACGTTCTTTTTTAGCAACTCCGCGCATTTCCAAAACAGATAATATATTTTCTTCCACAGTTAGATTTCTAAATACCGAAGCCTCCTGAGGGAGATAACCAAGTCCGAGTCTTGCCCTTTTATACATAGGATAGTCAGTTATATTTTCATCATTATATTTCACTGTCCCCTGATTTGGTCTTATTATTCCCGTTATCATATAAAAAGTTGTTGTCTTTCCCGCACCATTCGGACCGAGAAGACCGACAACCTCACCTTTTTTTACGACCAGATCTACGTCCTTTACTACTTCTCTTTTTTTGTATATTTTCTTCAAATTATTAGCTTCGATACTAATAGTTCTATACGCCATTACTGACTCCTTATCTTACTTTTATATTATAAGTTTTTCTGTATGTTCTTCCGTTGAACTTCAAAATTTCCACTATCTGGGTATTCGTATATAATTGTATTTCATTTGTTATGACTTCATCATTTTTGTTCCATTCCACAGGAATTTCCAGTATTTTACCATATACATTTACTTTGGCTGTCTCAGGAAGCGATACTTTTTCTCCTATTTTTACTGCATTTGGAATATATACCTTTGCACTGGCCCGTTCAAGCATTTCTTCAATACTTTCAGGCTGCACGCTTATGTTAAAATCTTTTTCTCTCTTTGCAGTTCCTGCTGTTAATTCTGCCGTTAATGTTACATTTGTAGTTCTTCCTCCGTAAAATTCCCTGTTTACCCGTCCTGTTCTGTCTATGATACCGTCATTTGAACTGCTCCATTTTATGCCGACAGGGATTTTATTTGAAGCTTCCATATTTCTTGGAAGACTGACTCGATTTCCTTTTATTTCGGGAGAACCAAGTCTCATATATACATCATCTACTGCATCTGTATCTGATTTTTCCGACTTTCTATCGTTTTGAGCCGGTTCATTTCTTCTCAGATAATAATCTACTTTTATATTTTCTTCATTTTGAAGTACCTTCTTATCTATATCATAGTATGCTTTGTTTGAGCTTATTCTTGTCTTATCTTTGTATGTCACTACATTTCCCAAAAGCTCAAGCTGTCTTGTTTTATTGTCTATAATCGCTTTATCAGTACTTATATCTACTTTTCCTCCGCCGATATTATTGATTATTTTTACATTTGTCTGTGCATATCCTTTTTCCGTGTTCAAATCTATATAAAAATAATTGGCCGTCATCTGTGTACTTTCCCTAAATGTAAGTCTGACATCATCTCTCGAAAGCACCACGTTCTTTCCTGCATCTATTTCACTGTACTGCGACAGCATATTCAAATCTTTATAGCGTACATTTACATTTGTTTTTATTTCTCCTCTGGTCATGCTGTACTTATTATCTTCATGAACCAGAAAGTACATTTTTGCAGTAGCACCTGTAAAATATATTGCTTCAGAATCTACAAGTTTTTCTTTACTTTTCACAAAGTCTTTTACATTTCCTCTGATTTTACCGTTTACATTTCCGTCAAACTTAAACTCTCTTTTCTCAAAGTTTCCGTCCCCGCTGTTGGAAGTAATAATATCACCCTGATCACTTCTCATGACCATACTGTTTGCAAAGATATTTTTTGTTTTTGTATTGGCATTTCCGCTGCTTCCCGAAACTACCATATTTTCCCTTCTTACGGAAAAGGCGGAATTCATAAGGGCATCTCCGCTGACTACAGTATAGTGAAGACTGTTTCCCTTTATTATATACCCGTCATTATTTAATGTAAATGCGGAATTTGTAACTAATATCTGATCCTTCAGATTATATATTCCTTCTATATAATCACCGTCAACATTATTCTGCGGATATTTAAATCTCCCGCTGCCGCTGGCATTTACCATCTGTCCTTTTATATCGTATATAGCATGTCCGGCAGTAATTTCAGAGCCTGCATCCTTATAATACACATTTCCGTCGGCAGTAAGTATTTCTGTCAAAAGCTCATATATTGCAGAATTTGCCTTAAGCTCATTGCCTTCACCCGTGTAATGCACACTTCCGTTAGCATCTACTTTTTTCTGCTCTGTATAATACACCGCCTTATCAGCAGTTATTCTGTCCTTCTCCTTAGTAAAATCCGTATTTCCCGTAAGACGGATTTCCAGAAACTCGGTTGTGGTTTCAAGCCTGTCACCCAATATTGTAGTACCGTCTTCACTGTTCACGGCCTTGGTTCTCACTGGGGAAGCGAGTATATCTGTAGCTTTTTCATAAGTCAAAAGCTCTGTAAAAAGACTCCATTTCTCATCCTTGGTTCTTCCCACTACTTCACCGCTTATTTTCATATTCTGTGATTCGGTCTCAAGAAGTCCTTCTTTCCCTGATATCATTACATCCTTTTTCAAAAGGTCTATTATTACATTTTTAAATGTAATTTCCTTATCTTCAGGAAGTCCTACCTGTTCGTCCGCATATATTATCGCATCATCTTTCAGATAGTATACGACCTTTTTGGTTCTGGCCTTTTCTCTCATTTCATCAATTCCCGGAGGAGGTGCAACAGTTTTAAAAAATATAACATAAATGAAATATGCTACAAAAAGAGCCAATAATATGTATATAAGTTTTTTCCACATTTAATTTATCTCCTCCATTTTTTTCTTCAGCTCGCCTAAGAGTCCCAGAGCTTCCATTGGTGTTACATTATTTATATCTATATTTTCAATATCAAATAATAATTCCTCATACAAGTCTTCTTTTAAATTTTTCTTTTCTTCTTCCACCATATCATTTGCTGCAAAAAGAGAAAGCTGTTCTACATTAACTGTTTTTTCAATAAGCTCTTTACGTTTTTCCAGTCCTCTTAGTATTTTTTTACTATTCAGAAGCACTTCCTTCGGCAGTCCAGCAAGTCTTGCCACTTCTATTCCATATGATTTATCGGCTCCGCCTCTTACTATTTTTCTCAGAAAGACCACACTGTTAGATCTCTCCTCTACTTCTATCCTGTAATTCAGAATACTGTCAAACTTTTCTTCCAGTTCTGTAAGCTCGTGATAATGTGTGGCAAATATTGTTTTTGCCTTTATCTTGTCGTGAATATATTCCGTTATTGCTGTCGCTATTGAGATTCCGTCAAATGTGGAAGTTCCTCTTCCTACCTCATCAAGTATAATAAGGCTTCTTTCAGTTGCGCTATTTATGATATTCGATACCTCACTCATCTCTACCATAAATGTACTCTGTCCGCTCACTATGTCATCAGCAGCCCCTATTCTTGTCAGAATCTTATCTACTATTGAAAGTCTTGCACTCTGCGCAGGCACATATGAACCTATCTGAGCCAGAATCTGAATTAATCCTATCTGTTTCATATATGTAGATTTCCCGGCCATATTTGGCCCCGTAAGAATAATAAAATTGCCTTCTCTGTCCATACGTACATTATTTGAAACAAAATCTTCACGTCCTATAAGCTTTTCCACTACCGGGTGCCGTCCCTCTTCTATATCTATCACATAATCATCCACAAATTCAGGACGTACATAGTTATTTTCTATGGCAGTAACGGCAAAGGATATTATTACATCAAGATAGGCAAGAATTTCCGAAAGCTTATTAAGCACCTCTCTTTTTTCTTTTATTTTACCTGATATCTCTTTGAATAAATAATATTCTATCTCTTCTACTTTTGACTTTGAATTTATAATTTTATCCTCATATTCTTTCAGTTCTTCCGTTATATATCTTTCGGCATTGGAAAGAGTCTGTTTTCTTATATAGTCTTCGGGCACCAGATCTTTATTTGAATTGCTTACTTCAAGAAAGTAGCCGAATACCTTGTTATATTTTATCTTAAGATTTTTAATGCCTGTTCTTTCTTTTTCTCTTGCCTCTATCTCCAGAAGATAATCTTTCCCCGAGCTCATTATTTTGAAAATTTCGTCCAGCTCCTGATTATATCCTCTTTTAATTATGTTTCCTTCTCTTATTGAAAACGGTGCATCTTCTTTTATGCTCTCTTCTATAATATCCCGTATCTGGGTCAGTGTTTTTGTATCTATTCCTGTAAAAAAACCGGTTTCCCTCAAAAAATCCATTATCTCCAGTGAAGATATAATTGATTTTTTTAAGGCTGTAAGATCTTTTCCGTTTTCATTTCCCAGTACAATTTTCCCTGCAAGACGTTCAAGATCGTATACTTCTCCGAGCTTTTCCTTAATTTCCTCTCTGATAAGAATATTAGCCATAAAATACTGCAAATCATCCTGTCTTTTCTTTATCTCTTCTATTTCCAAAAGAGGATTGTTAATTATTTTTTTCAAAAATCTTGTTCCCATAGAAGTTTTACATTTATCCAAAACCCACAAAAGGGTTCCATAGCTTGTTTTTTCCCTCTGATTTCTTGTCAGCTCGAGATTTCTTCTGGTTGTGGAATTAATTTCCGCGAAATTCGTAATATTTATGTACTCTATTTTTTCCAGCGGAAGGTCGCCGTCCACCTGCATCGAAAGAGCATAATCCAAAATCATTCCCGCTGCATGAACAGCTGCTTTAGCCTCACTTATCCCGAAGCTTTCAAGGGAAACTATGTTAAAATAATCCGTTAAAAAATTTTCCGGATCACGGAGTTTATTTACCAAAGTAACTTTGGAATCGATTTTTTTGCTGTAATCATCAAATTTATCCTTCAGTGCTTCGTAAAAATTAAACTCAGCAAGTATTTCCTTAGGTTCTATCTTATAAAGTTCATTGAATGTTTTGGAATAATCACTGTCATCCTCTATTTCCAAAACCTTGAATTCTCCTGTTGTTATATCAAGATATGCTATTCCCGTCTTATTATCCAGATGCTTTACCGAAAGCAGATAGTTATTGCTCGTGGCATCCAGTGAATCTACATCTATTACAGTTCCCGGGGTTACTATCTTAACCACTTCTCTTTTTACTATTCCTTTAACAGTTCTGGGATCTTCCACCTGTTCGCATATAGCTACTTTATATCCTTTGTTTACAAGCTTGGTAATGTAAGAAGCTGAGGAATGATACGGTATCCCTGCAAGCGGTACATCCATACCTTTTTCTTTATTTCTCGAAGTTAAAGTCAGACCTAATTCTTTTGAAGCAGTAACCGCATCCTGAAAGAACATTTCGTAAAAATCCCCAAGTCTGAAAAATAATATTGAATCCTGATGATTTTCTTTTATTTCTCTGTATTGTTTCATTAATGGTGTTTCTGACATTATTTTTACCCCTTTGTTAGTCTATTTAAAAAACATGTGTTTATTTTACTTTTAGATCAAAAAATTATATCATAAATTTATCTATTTTACAATAAAACTATGTATTTTAGTGTTGCATATAATCTGAAAAATTTGGTATGTTTTTTTATAAACTTAACATATTACCTTATATTATGTTTTACTTGTGCTCTATACATTTTTATGGGCTTTTGGCATTATTTCCCGACCTGCTGAAAATATTTAAGCATTTTCTTTGATTTATACTTGTAATATTTTATCTAATATTGTATACTTTATAAAGTATTAAAGTTTTTAGGAGGTTAACAATGGTTATCAAGCCAAGATTAAAGGGGAGTCTTGCACTTACTGCTCATCCGGCAGGATGTGAAGAATTCGTTAAAAGACAGATAGACTATGTAAAAAAATCAGATAAATATAGCGGACCTAAGAAAGTTTTAATAATCGGTTCTTCTTCAGGCTACGGTCTGGCAAGCAGAATATCTTTAGCTTTCGGAGCTGGTGCTGATACTATTGGGGTAGCATTTGAAAAAGGTGTGGAAGGCAAGAGAGTGGGAACTGCCGGTTGGTGGAATACAGTAGCTTTTACCGAAGAAGCTCGTAAAGAAGGATTAATTGCTAAAAATTTCATGGGTGATGCTTTTTCAGATGAAATAAAAGAAAATGTAATAGAATATATAAAAAAGGAATTTGGCGGGAAAATCGACCTGCTTATATATAGTCTTGCAAGTGGTGTCAGAACTGATCCTAAAACTGGAATCACATACAGATCTGCATTAAAATCTACTACTAATGAAATAGAAGGTCCTACAATAAATCTGGAAAAAGAAAATATCGAAAACGGAAAAATGGAAGTTGCTACAGAAGAAGAATTAATAAGTACAGTAAAAGTAATGGGCGGTGAAGACTGGAAGCTTTGGATAGAAGCTCTTGATAAAGCTGATGTTCTTACTGAAGGCTTCAAAACTGTCGCATATTCATACTTAGGACCAAAAGTTACTTACGGTATTTATAAAGAAGGTACTATCGGAGCTGCTAAAAGAGACTTGGAAAGAACATCAAACGAATTAAACGATTATCTCGGAAAAAAATATCATGGTGAAGCTTATGTTTCATTGAGTAAAGCACTTATGACAAGAGCAAGTGCCGTTATACCTGTATTTCCTCTTTATGCTGCTTTGCTGTATAAAATAATGAAAGAAAAAGGAATACATGAAGGTACTATAGAGCAAAAACACAGATTACTAAAAGATATGATTTACGGAGATCATAAAGAACTGGATTCTGACAGAAGACTAAGACCTGATAACTGGGAAATGAGAGAAGATGTTCAGAGTGCCGTAGAAAGTCTCTGGGATAAAGTTACACCTGAGAATTTCAAAGAGCTTACTGATTATGCCGGTGTCAGAGAAGAGTTTATGAATTTAAACGGTTTTGATTTTGATAATGTTGATTATGATCAGGATTTAGATTTAGATGAATTAGCCGCAAAAAAGATATAAAAATAAAAAGCAGACCTGAAAAAGTCTGTTTTTTTATTTTGTAAAAAATTCTTTTGCTGTTTGAAAAAACTCATTCCCTGCTGTAATAAATGCCGGATGTCCGCCTTTTTTAAATAAGTACATTTTTCCATCCGGTAGTTTTTCCAGCATTTTTTTGTAGTTTTCCTCAAAAGAAATGTATTCTGCATACTCATCTTCAAGGCTTCCGGTAAGTAATACAGGAACTTTTAATTCTGATAATTTTCCCGGAAAAAAATTCTTCACATTTTTATAGTGTTTTATTATAGCCTTAGTGTCCATGTCTACCACAGCTTCCCAGTCCTTACCGTGATTTTCTTTCCAAAAACGCACCATATTATTGTCTGACTTAGAGTTTTCTCTTTCGTTATCTATGGTTTCTGCTATAATATCCAAAGCATACTCACCCTCAAAGCTGTCTGCGATCACTCTGTTTATTCTTTCAGGGGATAATAATGCACAGTTTATTCCTACTAAGGCTCCACCGCTTGTTCCTATTATATTTACTTTTCCTGTATTAATATTTTTCAAAAATTCTACTGTCTGTAATGCCTCCTCATACCATATATTACCCGGAATTTCTGATATTCTGTCTGATTTCCCGTGTCCTAAAAAATCTATCATAAATATTTTAAAATCTTTTTCATAAAAACCTGTAATTTCAGAAAACATTTTAGATGAAGCAGTGTTTCCATGAAGAAATACTACCGGAATAGTGCCGTTTCCTCTTTCTTCATAATATATATTCTTATTTTTATATTTGAAATAAGGCATCTTCCCTCCTGTTATTTTTTACTTGATTTTTATTATACCTGTAATATTAAATAACTCAAAATCATACTTTTTTAAAAAGATGTTCTCTTATTTTTTTCAGAGAACATCTTTTTATATCTTATCTTAATTAATTCCACGCCGTAGCATCTTTAAATTCACAGTCGCCTTTATCAAAGATAAAATAAACATCAAAATATTTAACTATTGTGTTATTTCCTTTATTAAATACTTTTATGTCTTTATATGCTTTTTTATTGAATATTCCTATTACTTCATCGTCCCCGTTGTTGCTCTTACTTACTAAAGCCATTCTTTCCCAGTTTTTATATATTTCTTTTAAGCTGCTGTAAGTTGTCACAGAAGGTTTTACACTGTCTTTCGGTAATTCTACCCTGATGAAATCAAGATCTCCGCCGTCAGATTTCAAAAATGTCAGATCTTTATAAAAATACATATCACCGCTTGGATTATCTATATCTACGGTTCTTATTTCCTTATAAGGATTCCCGACAAGTACAACTGTAGCTCCTGATGTACTTCTGCTTTCTGCTATTACAACAGACCATGGTCCTTTATTGTTGTACATATCTGACAGTCTGATATCTTCTGAATAAACCAAAGCACTTAAAGTAAATAAAACTGCTAAAATAAACTTTTTCATTTTTTCCTCCTAGAATTCATAAATATTTTACGAGAGAAATATCAATAATTGCTTCCTGTTTGATCAACGATATTTTTTTCTCTACAATAGATAAATTACCATATTATTATTTTTTTGTAAAGCCTCAAATATTAAATTTTGTTATTTTGTCCTATATATTATGAAAAATAGTCACTTATATTTTAAATTGCATTTAACGTGAATGTATGTTATTATTATATTGATATAAAAAAGATTGGAGGATTGTTCGCAATGTGGATTATAGACTTAAGAATGCAAAATGATTAAACAATTAAATATGCAAAAGCTCTGTTTTCTCAGAGGTGAATTAGTCTATCCGAATTTCGGCGAATGATTTGCGCTCCTATTTTATGGCGTACAATTTATTTTATAAATATTTAGATAGTTACTGACTGTCTTTTTTTATTGCAGTAAAAAAGATCAGCACTGTCGGATGTTTTCCGTTTTTTAGGCGGATTAGTTAAATGAGAAACTGGTTTTTGTAAAAAATCTCAGGAGGAATATATGACAAAAAAAGCAATTATTGTAGGAATAAAGATAAATAACCAAAAAGATTTTGATTATATGATGGATGAACTGGAGAATCTTGTTTATGCCAATAATATCAATGTCTCAGAAAGACTTGTACAAAATCTTGATAAAATACACGCAGGACATTATCTTGGAAGCGGGAAAATTGAAGAATTAAAAAAAATTATTGCCGAAACGGATGTTGATATGGTCATCTTCAATGATGAGCTTTCCCCTTATCAGATCAGAAATCTCGAAGAATTTCTTGATATAGAGGTTATAGACAGGACACAGCTTATTCTGGATATTTTTTATAAACGTGCAAAAACAAAAGAAGCAAAACTTCAGGTGGAAATTGCGAGACTTCAGTATGAGCTTCCCAGAATGCGTACCAGCCGTGACGAAAAGCTGGATCAGCAAAGCGGCGCTTCCGGTACTTCCAATCGTGGTGCCGGAGAAACAAAACTGGAAATTAATTACAGAACTATAAAGCATCGTATACAGCTTCTTAACAAAGAACTGGAAAATGTAATTAAAGAAAGAGACATCCAGCGAAAACAGCGTAAAAAAAATCAAATCTCTGTTGTTTCGCTTGTAGGATATACTAATGCCGGAAAATCTACTATTATGAATAAATTTGTAAATAAATTCAATAGAGGAGAAAGTAAAGAGGTATTTGAGAAAGATATGCTATTTGCTACTCTTGAGACCAGTGTAAGAAATATTACACTTCCGGACAGAAAGAAATTTCTTCTTACAGATACAGTGGGATTTGTCAGCAATCTGCCTCATCACCTGATAAAAGCTTTTCGTTCTACGCTTGAGGAAGTACGTGAGGCTGATCTTCTTATTCATGTGGTGGATTATTCCAGCATTCATTACAAAAATATGATGCAGACTACTGATTCCACTCTTGCTGAAGTGGGTATAAAAGATATTCCCGTTATATATGTTTATAACAAGGCAGACCTTACAGAAAAAGAAATTCCGGCTGATGACGGAGATTCTATTTATATTTCAGCCAAAAATGATATCGGACTGGATTTACTCCTTGAAAAGATCTACGATAAAATTTTTCAGGATTATGAAAAGGCTGTATTTCTAATTCCTTATAACAAAGGAGAAATAGTATCTCATTTTAGTGAAAATGCTTCTGTTCTTGATATAAAGCATGAAGAAAACGGAACAAAAATTACTGCCGAATGTCGTAAAAGCGATATTGAAAAATACAAAAATTATATTATTAATGACTAAAACTGCGGTGTACTGGAAAACTCCAATACACCGCATATTTTTTAATTTTTTTCTGTTTATCTGTTATTCTAAAATATTGCTTTAAGAGTCAGCCCGGCTCTGTAGTCGTCCTGTTCTTTATTTCCTATCCCGTATTCGCCGGTAACGAAAATACCGTATCTGTCTGTTACTTCTACCCCTACAGAAGCTCTCGCCCTGAAAGTTCCTTTTTCCTCTTCCGGTTTTGAAAGCTTATGATATCCGTCTTCCACTGCAATAAGCTTTGCATACTCTCTTTCATTCAATCCTGCCAGCTCATATTCATATGCAAGATCAAGAGCTCCTTTTAATTCCCATGCAGTTTTTGATCCTAAAGGCACTGCTGCTTTGAATTCTACTCCTGCTCTCGGCTTGGCACTCCATGCATCACTGCCTTCTACTTCCAGTCTTTCAAGTCCGCTTTCACTAAATGTAGGTCTTGTTACATACATTGCTTTAAATGCTCCATATGGCGTTATACTTACCTTCTTACCGACAGGAATCTCTTTTCCTATGATATTATCCAAAGTTACCGAATATGTTTCATATGTTCCGTTCATTTCTGATCTTCCTACAGGTGAAGGCCAGTCAATATTTCTGTCAATATTGTGGAAACTCATTCTTCCTGTAAGATCATTTCTCAGCTTCCATCCGCTTGCCTCATATTTATTATGCAGTCCAAGCTGAATTGTATCTACCCACTCTTCACTTTTGTTATCATCCTTAAATTCAAAACCTGTATGCAGATATCCTAGCGAATATCCGAAAGTGTGTCTGTAAGTTCTCTCCACTTCTCTCAGAGCCAGTACTCCCGCTGTCGTATAGTCATAAGGAACAACTCCGTCTGTATCTTCATTTGTTCTTCCTCTTCCTGCTATTATATTTATCTTTACATTTTCTTTTGTATTATTTTCAGAATTTTGCAGAAAATCATGAGAATTTGATAAAATTGAAGCTATATCAGCCTCTCTCTGATTTATATTGGCATATACGTTTCCTGCCAGACTTGCCATAGCATGTCTGAATTCCGGCTCTGACTGGATCATATCTATTTTATCAAATACTTTCAGTCCATCACCTGTTTGTCCGGCATACTTTTTATTAAGAGTTCTTCCAAAATCTTCATACCACAGACCATCAGTAAATTTTTCATACGATATTCTTGTCATCACTATATCAGAACCCTGTCCTGTGGCATCCCATGTTAATGACTGACTTATATACTGTCCTTTTCCGTCGAGTCCTCTGAATATATTCTGCAATACATATCTGTCAGCAGAAGTTCCCTGTGAAAAATCAGGTGTTATTTCAAGCTTTTCAGGTATTGTGCTTCCGCCGAATCCTACCTGGCTTGATGCACTTGTAGTTGCTGTATTCGTAGAAGGGTCTACTTTTACTATTACTTTCAGATTTTCATATGAGAACTTATCTCCCACATCAATTGTTATTTCTCCCGAGTTTATTAGTGTAGGTAATTCAGGAAGTTCGTAGCTCTTTGAAGTAAATCCTGTTTCTGCATAACCTGTTCCGCTTATATTACCCGGTCCGCCTATGATGTTAGCAGTATTAAAGTCAGAAGTATAACGTATTCCTACACCGTTTTCGTCAACCCCTCCTGTATTAGTTATGACTATTTTCCCAAGATTCTCTACAGTTGTTGTCCCCCCGGCAAGATATATTCCGGTTACATTTTTACCTGTAACATGTATTTCCCCGCCTGCTGCATTATAAATGTGGGCCCCGTTTCTTCCTGCCATTCCTATTACATCGTCACCTGTCATGATTATCTTACCATGGTTTTCTACTCTTGTATTATCTGCAAATATCCCTATAGCTCTGTTGCCGTTTCCTATTATCGTACCGTAGTTATATGATGTAGTAAATGCATCTTTTACGTACATACCTACACCGTCTTCTCCTACAGTAATAGTTCTTCCTGCTTTATTTTCCACTGTTGTACCTTCAGCATATATACCGACAGAATATCCTGTTTTCTGCCCGTTGCCCTGATCTATCAGCTTTGAATCTCCCAGTGTAATATCAGCATCATTTATTATTATTCCTTCAGTCAAAAGTCCTTCCAGCTTCATCAGGTCTCCCTGAAGCTCTTCCACGGCATAGATTCCTCTGTTGTATATTCCTATATTTCCAGTTCCGGCAGTACCTGTAATATTGGCATTATTAAATATATTTCCTCCCTTTATCATATAAAAAGCCGTATTATCTGATCCTGTCATATTTATTTGACCGTCATTTGTTATTGAGCCAGCTCCGTTTCCATATGTGAATATGCTATTATCAGACAGTGTAATTGCAGCCTGATTCCATAAAGCTGATCCGCTTTCCAGAATTACTCCGTAGCTTCCTGCACCTATTCCCATAACCGCTGTCGGATTAATATTTACAGCAGTATTATTTACCGCATATAAGCCCACAGCTTCATAATTCCCTACCTGAATCTGTGCTCCGTTATTTATATTAAGTATTCCCTGTTCCTTGTATATACCTGTTCCTTCATCTCCTACTTTTATTATTCCGTTATGATTTACAGAAGTTCCCAGACTGTATATTCCCAGAGCTTTTGCTCCTACTTCCACAGTTCCGTTATTTACTACAGTATCTGTAAGACTTTTTGTATATATTCCTATTCCAGGATCATCAGTGCTTCCGGAATTACCGATTTTTATCATACCGTTATTTGTTATGTTCTGCGTTCCGTTTACTGAATATATCCCGATTACCTTATCACCGGACAAGTCTATGATATGATTATTTTCTACAATTCCTGTATTATTATCCGTATACATTCCTATTGAACCGGAAGCAGTTCCTGTTATTGTATTATTATTTATTATATCCAGTCCGCCTTTTAAATATAATCCAGTAGAATTTTTTCCTATATTCATTACTCCGGTATTCTCAGTCTTTGCCCCTAAATCCAGTGCATAAAGCCCCACAGAAGAATCACCTATGTTAATAGTACCTGAATTCAAAAGTCTTGCACCATTTTTACCATATATAGCAGCTGAGTCATTTCCAAGATTTATTATCCCGTTATTTTCACCTTCCACTGTATATGGAGGCACAAATCCTCCAGTATACTGCCCGTTAACTAAAAGAGCAACTACTCCTGTCCCTGCAGAGCTTACATTTGATGCCGAGTCTAATAAAACAGCAGAGTTAATTCCGTTAATAAGCGTGCTTCCTGACCCCAAACTCTGGGTACCTGTATAAGTATAGGCTGTATTGCTGATATTTCCTATAATATAAGATGAATCTGCCGTTGCATTTATTGTCAGGTTGTTTGTAAATGTTGAATTTAACATATTAAACAGTACGATATTTTTTCCGTCAATGTTTATTGTCCCGGAATTTCCGTTCAAAATACTGTTTGTCATGTAGAAGCCTACTGCACCGTCACCTTTTAGATTAATTTCCCCGCCGTTTATTGTTACTTCACTGTCTTCTGTATAAAATGCTATTCCGTCTTTTCCTACTGTTACTTTACCGTCATTTGTCACTGTTGACTTTTTAGCGCTTATTCCTACTCCGCCTGTTTGTCCAGACATGTCAATATTAGAATTTGAAAACAGTTTTACCGTGGAATCAGTTCTCGTAAGCATCGGCTCAGTGTTATTGGCAAATATTCCGTAGCTTCTGCTGCCTGACGCAGCAATTGCATTTATTAAACCATTATTTTCAATTTCTATTTTTCCGTTACCATAACCGGAGTTTGTTTTATTTTCAGCATAAATTCCTGTTCCGCCTCCGCCTATTGTTATAGTGTTGTTATTTTGTACAAGTGATCCGTTATATGATACTATTCCTATTGAATCTGCACCTGTCGTAGAAATAAGACCGTTATTTATAACTTCCCCGTAATTTGCTATTACTCCTGCCGAGGCTGAACCGGTCATATTAATAACACCGCCGTTATCTATAACTATTAAAACTTCATTCCTGTTTAAAGTTCCTGCGTAGTTTTCCTGTCCTATTCCATATTTACCAGTTAAAGCACTTGTCATTGTTTTTCCGCTCTGCAATGTTACTTTTGAAGATAAAAATTCAGATCTGTTATACGCATCAGTACTATTATCAATATCTACATTCAGATCTATATTTAAGGCCCCTTTAAACACCGAATACGGTTTATAATTAGGATTACTTGAAGGATCTATAGTAACATTCGACGGAAGACTTCCTATTATTCCAGATGAAGTAGCATCACTTAAATTTATTACCCCTCCCGGATTATCAAGAACAAACAGACTCGAATCAGAACTTGTAAGCTTTATGTTTAATGATCCTAAGCCAATTATCATATCAGTCAAAAAAGAATTAATTCCTGTAGGTATCCCCTTAAAGTAAAAAGCAGTTCCCCCGGTATTTATATCAGCATTTATTAAAGCTCCCATATTGAATTTTCCTACGGGATTTCCGCTTGTTCCAGAATAGTTGTAAAGCATAAGACCGCCGTTATTTACTTCAAGTTTGGCAGTGCCTGTAAGATTTATCGTAGCACCGTTGCCTAAATTTCCTTTATCATCAGCATACAGCCCTATTCCGCCGTTTGACGATACTATTGTTCCGCCCGATATTGTTGTTGAAGCCAGGTTATTCTTAGCATAAACACCTATCCCTTTGTTACCGGCTACATCTATTGTTCCGCCTGCCATTTCAAAATTTCCTTCATTGTAAACCCCGACAGAACTTTCTCCAAGTACTTTGATAGTTCCTTTATTTTCACCAGTTGCTACTGTTCCTTCATTTATTCCAAAAACAGCCATTCCTTGTGATTCTATACTATTTACAATAATTGTATTATCATTTAAAGCATAACCGCCGTTTATTGACAAAAGTCCGGTAACTTTGCTTAGATTGCTTCCTAATGTAATAGTTGAAGCATTTTTTACGAAAGTAGCTTTTGAACCAAGGCTGTTAAAATCATTTGCTACCATAACTATATTATTAAATGCGGTATTAACAGCGCTGGTATTATCTACTGTTACTGCTTTATCCAAAACGATACCGTATTTATCACTTCTTATCAAAATACTGTTAGTAGCATTATCTCCTAATATAATATCTTGTAAATTTGTATTATTTAAGGTTATGTCATTTGTATTATTTACATCGTAATCCCTGTTTCTTAATATTCCTACTCCTTTATCCCCGTCCAGCTTAACTCTCAGATTAGCTATATTTCCTATTGGATCTGATGCAGCTTTTGTTATTTGTTTTGATAATGATACTCCTACATTCTCAGTTCCGTTTACCTGAATTATACCATTTGAACCATCAATTTCTGCATTTTGATAATAGTTACTATAACCGGCAAACATATTCCCCACTCTTAATCCATAACTATTTGAACCATTCATTATAACATTTCCGCTTCTCAAAAGAACATAAGGATCTGCAGGTGATGTCTGACTTAATGAAGATTGATACTGACCAAAATCTATTCCTATACTTTGACTGGCTCCGGTTCCTATTATTATTTCTCCGTTATTTATTGTTTCCGAACGCTGTGTAAGCTGTGTTCCTTCTGAGTCAATCATTATACCAATCATATTTATTCCGCTGTTTAATATTATCTGACTTCCGGCTGCATTTTCAAATATTGACGGAGCATTTCCTATATTTCCACTACAAGAAAAGCTACCCCCGATATTACATCCTAAAAGCTGGTGTTCCACCCCTACAAGTACATTCTGTCCGCCGTTCATTGAGTTATTAAGAGTAACTTTCCCGTCAAATTTAACAGTTTTAGCTGTTGTATTTACTTCATACGGATTATAGCTTATAAATATTGTAGTTCTTCCGTCTGATCTTGTGTTAGTTACCGTATAATCACCTGTCATAGTTGTATCAAAGTTTCCAACCATACTGTAAAATGCATTCATTATACTGTTATAAGAGCCCCCGTTTAAAGTTCCCGTTACAACAGCGCCCCCATAGCTTCCCATAGGATTAATACTTCCATCTACATTCATACTTCCAGTATATGATGTATTGGCATTGGATGCACTAATTATTATCGGAGTAGTTGCGTTAATGGTCTCATAATTTCCAAGCATAAATCCTTGATTACCCTCATTTTGAGAAATAGTCTGATTTGTCTGTCCAAATCCTCCGGCAGTATAGGTCAAACTTGGCGGAGTAAATAAAACCGGAGCATTTATTACCGGACTTACCGGATTAAATGCCTTTATTGTAAGTGCGGGGACTGCAGGTGCCACTGGTACATCCGGCGTAAAATCAGGCAGTTTTATATTCGGCTCTGCCGGTACTGACGGTGCAGGGTTTAAAGGATTTCTATTTATTACTTTAGGTGTTATATTTATTCCGAGATCGATTTCTTTCGGTACCTGCGGACTTTGATAACTTTTGAATCCCTCTGTTTTAGTAATATATTTTAGTCCGTTATCCAGTATATTTCTTATTATTTCCTGATCTTCCACTCTTAATTCATTTATTATATTGTAATATCCGCCCATTATTCCTGTCAGCTGTCCGGCTGAAAGAAGCCCGGTATTTCTTAATTCAGCTTCCAATCTGTCATAAGCTTCCTGATTCTGCTTTATTACACTGCTGTGTGTTTTTGGCTTGGAATAAAACTCGGCATTTTCCAGAGTATTGTCCCCTCTGTTTTGTTCTGCATAAAAACCGCTGAAAAATATCTGCCATTCAAGATATTCCGGTTTTATTACAAAATCACTTTGCAGATACAGATCTTTTAATTCCTTATTTCTTTGATTCATCGTTCTTTCCAGTAACTGATACGCTTTATCATTAGATTTTCCGCTTTTTATATTTTTTATCATACTTTCATAAAGCCTGTCATACTTAGCTGTAAGCTTGCTTTCGGCAGCACTGACATTCACAGACATTACTGCATTCAAGGCTAAAAAGGATAATAATATTTTTTCATTTTTTTTCATATATTCCTCCTGAAACTTTCTTTCATATTAATTTTACTATTTTGATGATTTGGTAGTTTTTTTATCTGTCCTCTCCTTCCAAAATTTTTTTATTCTATTTATAATAAATATAAAATTCAAATATTTTTATTTTCTCAGAATTTCACACACTTTTTATGCTGTTTATTCTGTGATATTCTTTTTTTGTCAGAGCAGCTGTACTTCTTTATTACCATATTTCTAAATTATCATTAAATAATTTAATGGGATTAATTTTTCATTTTTAAAAAAATATAGTCTAATTACTGAATTTTCGTTTATCTTTTAAAAAAAATTTATAATTTTCTATCACCTTCTTAATATATTTTATTTTTTAAATACCTGACAATTAATTATAGCTTTTTTCCACAAAATGTCAACTATTATAAAAATAGAATTGTTACAATTTTTTTATAAAATATAATATAACTTGAATACTTTAAATTATATATTTTAGTTATTTAATAAATAAACTTTATATATCAGATATTTTTTACTTAAATAAAATAATAAAGAAAAGATTTTCTTCATTTTGTTCTTTATTATATATTTTATAAAATTAAAAATATAAATCCAATTAACCATTTAAACA
>RCMY010000162.1_pt1 | contig 68167 bp, 63 predicted proteins | sample 2041341 | NCBI WGS metagenome assembly RCMY01 (sample SAMN09708234, study PRJNA481090) | Marine sediment metagenome, whole genome shotgun sequencing project. | reverse complement strand
TGCGTGCCTTGTTCTGCGAACAAGTGTCGGATTCGAGAATCCGACCTACAGGCTGCCTGTTTGTATATTATTTTTTTGAATGGGTATGAGTGCTGATGTTGTGGCAAAAGGCCGTCTGAAAGATGGGTTTCAGACGGCCTTTTATACTGGATAAAATGTTAAAATCACGGCCATGGATACATTAAAAACTTTACCCGCTATTGAGCAGCATCTTGCAGCGCACCGCTTGAGCCTGCTTTATATCGTGTCGCGCGATTGCGGCGTGTGCCATGCGGTTGAGCCCAAGCTGGAAGCGGTGTTGGCCGATTGGCCGCAGGTTGCTGCGGTGCGTGCCGATGTGGCTGAGCTGCCGGCGCTGGCCAGCCGCTTTCATGCGCTTGCCGCGTGATGAATTGTGAACAGACCCAATGGCGTGAGGTGTGGCGGGTGGCGAAATTTATTTATATGGATGAGCTGGCGCAAAATCTGGCTTTATGGGCAGCGCAATATCCCGAGGCCGTCTGGAACAGATTGCTGCTGTCTGAATCATCAAGCCATCATTCCAAACCAAAAGAGCCAAATCCAATGATAAATGCCGATACTTCTGTTTTGCTTTCTGCGCACGGGCTTACCCGCGTGATTAAAAGCGGCAAAATCTTACTGCATCCGGCCGATTTCACCGTGCACGCCGGCGATAAAATCGGCGTGGAAGGGGCTTCGGGCAGCGGCAAAAGTGTGTTGCTGCGCACCATGGCCTTGCTGGATTGGCCCGATGGCGGTGAATTGCGCTGGCAGGGTAAGGCGGTGGCAGGAGCGGCTGCGGTGGAGGCTTACCGCACGCAGGTGGCTTATGTGCGCCAGCAGCCGGTGCTGGTGCCGGGCAATGTGGCGGACAACTTGAATGTGCCGTTTGCGCTGGCGGCTTATCGCGGCCAAAAGCAAAATCGTGAATTAATCCGCCATATGCTGGAGCGGATTCAGCGCAACGAGCAGTTTTTGGAAACCGATGGCGGCAATCTTTCCGGCGGCGAGGCGCAATTGGTGTGTTTGATGCGGGTGTTGCAGCTCAATCCGCAAGTGTTGCTGCTCGATGAGCCCACCGCCGCGCTGGATCCGGAATCGGTGGCGGCGGTGGAAGAATTGGTGCGCGTTTGGCAGGAAAACCGGCAAAATCAGGGCGCTTATGTGTGGATTTCGCACAGCCCCGAGCAATTGCAGCGCATTGCGGCCAAGGTGTGGCATGTGGCTGCCGGCAAATTGGATGCGGGGGTGCAAGATGCATGATTTGAGCTGGGTGGATTTGGCCGTGGCCTCGGTGCTGGTGTTGATCAGCGTGCTGATTTCGATGTGGATGCGTTTGGGGCTCACCCGCAAAATAGGCGTGGCCGCCGTGCGCACGGTGGTGCAGCTCACCGCCATTGGTATGGTGTTGAAATATGTGTTTGCCGCCGAGCAGCCGCTGTGGATTGCTGTGATTGCGTTGGTGATGACGCTCACGGCCGGTTTGTCGGCCGGCGGCCGCAGCCGCTACACTTATGCGGGTGAAAAGCGCGATGCCCTGCTTTCGGTGTGGCTCACTTCGTGGATTGTGGCGCTGATTGGTTTGTATGCCGTGTTGAATGTGCGGCCTTGGTATTCGGCGCAATTTGTGGTGCCGATTTTGGGCATGATTTTGGGCAACACGCTCAACACAGTGTCGCTCACGTTTGACCGGCTCACGCAGGCTTTGTCGCAACAGCGCGGGCAGGTGGAAATGATGTTGTCGCTGGGCGCCACGCCGTGGGAAGCGTTTCAGGATATCGCCCGCCAATCGGTGAGCGCGGGCATGCTGCCCACGATTAACAGCATGACGGTGGTGGGCATTGTGAGCCTGCCCGGCATGATGACCGGCCAAATTCTGGCCGGCGGCGCGCCCGAGCAAGCGGTGCGCTATCAGATTGTGATTATGTTTTTTATGTGCGCGGCTTCGGCCTTGGGCGGGATGTTTGCCGTTTGGTCGGTGTTTCGCCGCTTCTTCGATAAAAACGCCTGCTTTTTGCCGTGGCGTTTGATCCGCAAGCCTCAGGGCAGGGTATAAGGCCAAACCCGAAAAAAGCAGGGCATGGTGGTTCGATTTTTGAACTCGGTATCAATATTCAGACGGCCTTTCAGACGGCCTTTTTGAATCAATCTAAATATGCAGCACCGGGCGGCTGCTTGCCTCAGCGGTTTTACCCAATTTAGCCCCGAAAAGCCGCGAATCGGGTAAAATGCACGGCTTAATTGATTAAGGCCGTCTGAAACGTGTATGACTACTTCCAAACCTTCTAAAACCAAATTCTGGCTGCTGGCTGTGGCGGCCGTTGTGCTCGACCAAGTCACCAAAGTGGCGGTGTTGAAAAATTTTGAGTTTGCCCAGCGGCTCAATATTATCCCCGATTTTTTCGATTTAACGCTGGTATATAACACCGGCGCAGCCTTCAGCTTTTTGGCCGAGGCCGGCGGCTGGCAGAAATATTTCTTTCTGGTGCTGGCCGCTGTGATCTGCTTTTATCTGGCGCGCTCGATTGTGAAAGACGATTTCGGCACATGGGGAAAAACCGGCGCAGCGATGATTATCGGCGGCGCCATCGGCAACGTGGTCGACCGCATGCTGCACGGCCATGTTGTGGATTTTTTATTGTTTTACTGGCAAAACTGGTATTACCCCGCGTTTAACGTGGCCGACAGCTTTATCTGCGTGGGCGCGGTGCTGTTGGTGATTGACGGCTTCAAACATAAGAAAGACAAGGCCGTCTGAAACACCCATAACTTTGATAAAGATAAAACATGAACAATAAAACCATTATGTTGGCCAACCCACGCGGCTTTTGCGCCGGGGTGGATCGCGCCATCAGCATTGTCGAGCGCGCGCTGGAAGAATTCGGCGCGCCGATTTATGTGCGCCACGAGGTGGTGCACAATAAATTTGTGGTCGACAATCTGCGCGAAAAAGGCGCGGTGTTTATCGAAGATTTGGCCGATGTGCCCGCGGGTGCCACGCTGATTTATTCGGCGCACGGCGTGTCGTTGGCGGTGCAGAATGAAGCGGCCGAGCGCGGCTTTCAGGTGTTTGACGCCACTTGCCCGCTGGTGACCAAAGTGCATAAAGAAGTGGCGCGGCTGGATGCGCAAGGCTATCAAATCATTATGATCGGCCACAAAGGCCACCCCGAAGTGGAAGGCACGATGGGGCAGCTTTCAGAGGGCACAATGCTGCTGGTAGAAACGGTGGCAGATGTGGCCAAGCTGCAAGTGGCTGATGCCGGCAAGCTCTCTCATGTGAGCCAAACCACTTTATCGGTGGATGAAACCCGCGACATCATCGAGGCCTTGAAAGCACGTTTTCCGAATATCCGCAGTCCGCACAAAGAAGACATCTGCTATGCCACCACCAACCGCCAGGAAGCCGTGAAAGCGCTGGCGCAAGAATGCGATATCGTGATTGTGGTGGGCTCGCCCAATTCTTCCAACAGCAACCGCTTGCGCGAAGTGGCCGCGCTCTTGGGCGTGGATGCTTATATGGTGGATAATGCCGGCTATTTGCAACGGCAATGGTTTGAAGGCAAAAGCAAAGTGGGCGTCACCGCCGGCGCATCGGCGCCCGAGGTGCTGGTGAAAGAAGTGCTTGCTGCCATCGATAATTGGGGCTTTCACACCGTGCGCGAAGGCGAGGGCGCGGAAGAGAGCATTGTGTTTGTGTTGCCCAAAGCTTTGCGCAAAGAATAAATCATAGCTCTATAGCAAACAGGCCGTCTGAAAAGTTTTCAGACGGCCTGTTTGATTCATGCAGCTTTAAATCAGGTTGCTGACAAAAATCAGCAAAATCACAAACGGAATAAAATATTTCACATAAGCAAACCACAAGCTAGTAAAGCGGCTGTTGCTGCCGAGCTCTTCGCGCGCTTCGTCTTTCATCACAAAGCCGACAAACAGCGCCGAGCCCAACGCGGTGAGCATAAAGAGAATATTGCCGCTGGCAAAGTCAAACGCATCAAAAATGCTCAAGCCAAACAGGCGCACCTGCTGCCATAAATTGTCGCCCAGCACCGAGGGCACGTTGCCGAGCAGGAAAATGCCGCCCAGCACCAACACAATCGCCGTTCTGCGCGGCAAGCGGGTTTTCTCTTGCAAAGCGGTGATCAACACTTCGTAAATGGTCAGCGAAGTGGTGAGTGCGGCAATCAAGAGCAGCGAGAAAAACACCACCGCAAACATCGTGCCCGCCCACATATTGGAAAACACAATCGGCAGGCTTTGAAACACCAGCGTCGGCCCCGAATCGGGCGCCACGCCGAAGCTGAACAAAGAGGGGAAAATCATAAAGCCCGCGAGCACCGCAATCAGCGTGTTCACCACCGCCGTGATCACCGCGGTTTGCACCAGATTTTCTTTTTTATCCAGATAGCTCGATAAAGTAATCATCACGCCAAAGCCCAGGCTGAGCGCGAAAAACACTTGCCCCAGCACAAACACAAACAATTGCGGCGTGATTTTGCTGAAATCCGGCTGCAAATAAAAGCGTATGCCCTCTGCCGCGCCGGGCAGGGTAACGTTGCGGATTACCATAAAAATCAGGAAAACAAACAGCAGCGGCATCAAAAATTTGGCTGCTTTTTCAATGCCGCCAATCACGCCTTTGGTCAAAATCCAATAATTGGCCAGCACAAACAAAAGCGTGTAGAAAAGCACCGAAAGCGGCCGGTTGTGGATGTGTTCGGCAAAAAAAGCCTTTGTGGTGTCGGCGCCCAAAGGTTGTGACACATCCAGGCCGCCGCCGATAAGGTTGACGATATAGGTGAGCACCCAGCCGCCCAGCACCATATAGTAGGCCATGATGCCGAAAGCGCCGGCCAAGCCGAGCCAGCCCACCGCTTTCCAGGCTTTGTGCACGGGTTTGCCGTTGTAGCTGCCGCCGAACGCATCGAGCGAATTGCTGGCACGGCGGCGGCCGATCACGTTTTCCACCAAAATCATCGGAATGCCGATCAAAATCATGGCAAGGCAAAACAGCAGCACATAAGCGCCGCCGCCGTTTTCACCCACCAAATAAGGAAAGCGCCATGTGGCGCCGAAGCCCACGGTGGCACCGGCTACGGTGAGAATATAAGTGAGGCGGCTCGACCAATTCTGGCGAAGATTATTTGTAGACATTATGTTTTATTTTATTGGTTAAAAACGCACTCATTATACGTTTTGTTTAAAATAATTCGATTAAAATTACATATAATTAAGCCAATTTGAATTATTCTACTGATTATTCAATGAATTTTGTTTGAAATTAAACAGCCTTTTGCCGCCTCGGCGCATGCCGTGCCCGGCCATCAGCGCCAAGCCCAGCCAAATCAGGCCGTAGCTGATAAAAGCCCCCTGAGGGGTTTGCTCGTTCAGCAATATCAGTGAGAGCGCAAAAAGCAATATCGGCTCCAAATAGCTGAGCATGCCAAACAGGCTGAAGGGCAGCATTTGGCTGGCCTGCAAGTTTAGCTGCATGGCCAGCGCGCTATTGAGCCCCAGCAGCACAATAAAGCCGATTAGCCAGGGCTGCCGGGCAATCAGCGCCAAGCTGTCGGCTTGCCAGAGCAGATAAAGCAGCGCGAGCGGCGCAATCAGCAGCAAATCGAAAAAAAGACCGGTGAGCGCCGGCACGCCTTGCGCACGGCGCATCAGATAATAAAGCGGATAGCTGCCAAACACCCACACCGTCACCCATGAAAACGTGCCATTGCGCCACAATTCATGCGCCACGCCGGCGCAGGCCAATGCCACTGCCAGCCATTGCAGCGGCGCGAGCCGCTCTTTAAACCACACGCTGCCCAAAAGCACCATCATCAGCGGAAACAGAAAATAGCCCATGGCCACATTAATGCCTTCGCCGTTAACCGGCGCCCACATAAAAAGCCACAGCTGGCTCGCCAGAATAGGCGTGGGCAGCAAGAGCCACAGCCAACGCTTGGGGCTTTTGCCGAGGCTCTGGGCAAAAGCCGTTGTTTGCCGCCAGCTGCGGGTGAGGCTCAGCAGCGCGAGCAAGCCGAATAACATCGCCACCATGCGCCACATAAACACATCGGTGCCGCTCATCGGCTGCATCCAGCTGCTGTAGAGAAACAGCGCGGCAAATAAAAGATTGGAGCAAATGGCGGCTGCTAAGCCTTTTTGGGTGCGGGTCATACCGAGGGTTTCTGAAAAGGGTGGGGCGCTATTATAGCGGAAGTTCTGAATCACTCATGGCGGCGCCTTTTATCGTTCTTTTTTACGCTATGTTGTGTTGGTTTGTTGAGGTAATAGAACCACTATATCTTCTCAATAGGATGCCCTAGCATAAAAATGCCGGAAAAATTTACCCGCCAGCGTTATTCAGAGCCTAAAGAAGGCCGTCTGAAAGATTAATCTTTCAGACGGCCTTGATATTTAACCATAGTCGTTACAAACAACATTGGCCGAAGCGCAGCTTTTTGCTCAGCGTCAATTCATGGGTGAGCTGCTTAATCACCAAAATAGTGGTTTGATCTTCCAGCGCGCGGATGCTGTGGGTTTCATCGGGTGCCAGGCGCACCACTTGCAGGCCGTGGGTTTCGAGGCTTTCTTTCTCGGTGGTGATTTGGGCGCGCCCGCCCAGCACAATCAGCAACACAATGGCATCGGTTTGATAAGGCGGAATTTCGTTGTCTTTTTGCAGGGCGAGCTGCACGATTTGCTGATCGTTGTCTTCAACGATAATGCCGCCCAAAAGCGCTTTGGGGTCGAGCGTGTATTGTTGCATAGCGTGATTCCTTTTTATTGGTTTGAAAGTTTATTGGTTTGAAAGCCAAACTTTAAATAGCAAGCCGAAATTATAAAACCGCGCCGCGCCGGCTGCCTGCGTTTTCAGACGGCAGTTTGATATAAGGCAAAATAGATAATATAAAAACAAAAAAACGCGGCGGGCGCTTTTTGTTTTTCAGAGCAAACCCCGCGCATGATTTTGCCTTGCGGCCAAGGTTTTATGTGTTCAAAATTGATCCGCTGAAAGGATTTTAAACGCTTGAGCTGCATTGTTCTGCGCGAGCCGGGTATAAAAAATGCCGCCAATCATTGGCGGCGGGTCTGTTGTTTAAGAGGCGGCGGATTTGCCGGCTGCATCGTGGGCAGCTTTGCGGGCATTAAATGCGCGCTTGGCGGCCTGAAAAATAGCTTGGCGTCTGCGATGTTGCATCAATCGCTCCTTTCTTTGTTGTTCATTACTTATTGGAATATGCAGTATGGCGCTTTATGACGGATATTACAAGGGCTTGCTTAGAATAATTGTTTATTTTTATATGTTTATTTACATATATAGCCGTTTGTCGGGAATTTTGCCCGATTAAGCAGGCTGCTTTGGTTGGGGCGTTTTATACGTTTCAGACGGCCTCAGGGCGGCTTGTGGTGAGGATGGCCGATAGTCAATGTAGTCAATGCGATATAGCTTGCCATGGTGGTGGCCGCTGCGGGCGGCAATTTTTGATGCGCAGAAATGCTGGGGTTTGCCCGACAGTTTTGCCTGAGCCGTATCATTCTTGATGATTTGCAAACGCCGTTGATGTAAACACACCTTTATAATGAAAGCAGACAACAGGCCGTCTGAAAGCTTTGCGGCTTTTCAGACGGCCTATTGTGACCGCTTTATGACACCGCACAAACCCGCTACAATACGCTACATTTTCTTTTCCGTTTGCCCTCTATGATGAAAAAACCCGCCTTCCGCTCTTTGCTTGTCGGCCTGCTGCTGATTGCGCTGGCCGGCAGCTTTTGGTACAGCCCTGCCTGGTTGCAGCTGTGTTATGGTTTGGCGTTGTTTTTGTTTGGCATGCAATGCATCGAAGAGGGGCTGCACAATGCCGCCGGCGGCACATTAGAGCGCTTGATGGCCAGCAGCACGGCCACACCTGCGCGCGGGCTGATGTTCGGCATGGGCGCAACGTTTGTTTTGCAGTCGAGCACTTTGGTGTCGCTTTTAACCATTGCTTTTTTAAGCACCGGCTTAATCGGGTTGGCGGGCGGCATTGCGGTGATTTTGGGCACCAATCTGGGCGCCACCGGCGGCATTTGGCTGCTGGCGCTGGCCGGCCAAAGCGTGAGCCTGAGCCCGGCGGCGGTGCCGATGCTGGTGTTCGGCATTTTGGCGGGCTTTTTAAAAGGACGGTTTGCCGCGTTTGGGCGCGTGTTGGTGGGCATCGCGCTGATTTTTATCGGCATTGATGCAATTAAAGACGGCTTTCAAAGCGTGGGCGGCAATCTGGATTTTGCCAGCATCCGCTCGGGCGGGGCGATGGAAGTGGCGATTTTCAGCGGCATCGGCCTTTTGCTCACGGTGGTGCTGCAATCCACTCATGCCACGCTGATTCTCACGTTGGCGGCTTTGGCCGGCGGCCAAATCAGCGTGACCCAGGGCTTTGCCATTGCGCTGGGCTCCAATGTGGGTTCGAGCATTTCCACCGCTTTTGTGGGCTTTTTAGGCAGCGAGCGCAGCGGCCAGCGGCTGGCGCTGGCGCATTTGCTGTTTAACGTGGTGACGGCGGTGTTGTGTTTGCTGCTGTGGCTGCCGCTCACTTGGCTCGTGGCGCAGGCGGCCGGCTGGCTCGGCTTCAATTCGCTGCTGCAACTGGCTTTATTTCACACCTTGTTTAACTTGGTGGGGCTGGCCGTTTTTTGGAAGCTGCAAGCGCGGCTGGCAGAAAGTTTGCAGCGCTGGCTGCCCGATAAAGCCGCAGGTGAAGTGCTGATTCCGGAAGAAATACCGGAAAAAACCATGCGCCGCAAACAGGCGCGCTATCTTTCCGACAATATGCTGCGCGCCGGCGACACCGCTTTGCGCGCCGTGTTTCAAGAGGTGCGCCATTTGGGTGCGCTGAGCTTGGAGGTGATTTGCCACGTGTTGTTTATTCCGGCGGAAATGCTTTATCAGGAAGAAGAGCCTTTGCTGGAGCCGCCTGAGCCGCCTTTGCAGCTGGATGCGCAAGCGCTTTATGAAAACTACATCAAAGCCCCTTACAGCGAGCTGCTTGAATTCACCAGCAAAATGGACATCGACGACGAAGCGCAGCAACAGCAACTATTGCAGGCGCACATCGCCGCCATGCAGCTGGTGGAAATTGTGAAAGACAGCAAGCATTTGCAGAAAAACATGCAGCATTATCTGCAAAAGCCCGACAGCCGCGCCTATCCGCATTATTTGCGCCTGCGTGCGCATCTGTTTAAAACCATGTGCCTGTTTCGCAGGGCCGCCGCCGCACCGGCAGGCAGCGAGGCCTGGAAAGAGGGCAGCGAAGCGCTCGATCGCCATGTGGCCACCTTGGAGAGCTCGTTTCGCAGCCGCGTGTTCGATAAACTGCGCCAAGATGAATTGGGCAGCTGGCACACCAGCTCATTGATGAACGACACCAATTACGCCAAACGCATCGGCAGCGGTTTTCAGGAAATTCTGCGGGTGGCGGGCGCTGTCGGCGGGGTGGAGATTTTGCCGGCCGAAGAAGAGGAAATGCCGGCGCAGGAAGAGGCGTAAAACGGTTGCCATTCGGGTTGTTTGTGGCTATGTGCAAAAACATCAAAAAGGCCGTCTGAATGTTCAGACGGCCTTTTTGATGCCTTGTTGTAAATACTTAATTGCTCAATACATTCACGCCTTTGAGCGGTGTAAATTGAAACACTGCGCGCTAAATCGGGCTTGGTGTTTAAATTGCTAAAGCTGATGCCGGTTTCGTTGCCGAAGCTGTCTTTGAGCTGCATGGCGGCCAGTGCATCGCCTTTGAAGCCGATGCGGATATCGGATATATTGATAGCGCGTAGATCGGATTATTGAATCCGACACTTGTTCGCAAAACAAGCATCAGAGCAGGGAAAAATGTCGGATATCGGTATCTGAATTTATCAATCTGAATCTATCATTTTCTTGGCCGTCTGAAAGGTTTCATACCAATTCTAAAAAATAACCTTACGAAATAAAGCAGTTCAGCAGCATCATCCGCGTAGGTCGGATTCTTGAATCTGACGTTTGGCCATCGGCCAAAGCGATGTGTGCGCCTTGTTCTGCGAACAAGTGTCGGATTCGAGAATCCGACCTACAGGCTGCCTGTTTGTATATTATTTTTTTGAATGGGTGTCATATCAAACCTGAAAATAACCTAACAGCGCCGCCTTGCTGTGCTGTTTGCGGTTTGCCACCTTGTTATCTTACCTTTTTAGGTTTGGTTTCAGACGGCATCAGCCACGCTGATGCGTGGGCGCAGACCGGCCTGAGGTTTGTCGTGCGCAACCGCAATGTTAATCGGTGCCGCGGGCGCGCTGCTCATGAAACTGCGCGCGCCAGTTTTCAAACTGCCCTTGCTCGATGGCTTCGCGCATTTCCGCCATGATCACCTGATAATAATGCAGATTGTGTATGGTGTTGAGCTGCGCACCCAGAATCTCGCCGGCGCGGTGCAGATGGTGCAGATAGGCGCGGCTGAAGTTTTGGCAGGCATAGCAGCTGCAGCTTTCATCAATCGGGCGGGTGTCGAGCTTGTGTTTGGCGTTTTTGATTTTCAAATCGCCAAAACGGGTGAACAGCCAGCCGTTGCGGGCATTGCGGGTGGGCATCACGCAATCGAACATGTCTACGCCGTGCGCCACGCCGTAAACCAAATCTTCGGGCGTGCCCACGCCCATCAGGTAATGCGGTTTGTGCTCGGGCAGCATCGGGCCGACGGCACGCAGCATGCGGTACATTTCCGGTTTGGGCTCGCCCACGGATAAGCCGCCGATGGCGAGGCCGGGGAAGTCTAATTGCTCCAAGCCTTTAAGCGATTCTTCGCGCAAATCTTCATACATCGCACCTTGCACAATGCCGAAGAGGGCATTGGGGTTGTTCAGGCGCTCGAATTCGGCTTTGGAGCGCTCGGCCCAGCGCAGGCTCATTTGCAACGATTTGCGCGCCTGTTCGTGTCCGGCTTCGCCGGGCGTGCATTCATCCAGCTGCATGGCGATATCGGAATTGAGCACGGTTTGAATCTGCATGGAAATTTCGGGCGATAAAAACAATTTGTCGCCGTTTATCGGGCTTTTGAAGGTGCAGCCTTCTTCGGTGAGCTTGCGCATGTCAGAGAGTGAAAACACCTGAAAGCCGCCCGAATCGGTGAGAATCGGTTTGTCCCAGCCGATAAAGTCGTGCAGGCCGCCGAATTGGCTGATCACTTCCAGCCCGGGGCGCAGCCACAAATGATAAGTGTTGCCCAAAATGATTTGTGCGTTGATGTCGTGCAGGTTTTGCGGCGTCATCGCTTTTACCGAGCCGTAGGTGCCCACCGGCATAAACACCGGTGTTTCGATTTTGCCGTGATTGAGCTCGAGGGTGCCGCGGCGGGCGTGGCCGTCTTTTTTGTGGAGGGTGAATTTCAGCATGGTTGAAGATGGGTTTGCAATAGAATGGGCGGATTATAGCGGATTTATGGTTTTTATGCTGTTCAGACGGCCTGCGCACGCACGGCGGATAGGCTTGCCAAACAAAACGGAAATCAGCTAAAATAGCGCCTTTGCCGCAGCTTTATGTTGGCCGCGTGCAGGCGCGTAGCTCAGTTGGTTAGAGCACCACCTTGACATGGTGGGGGTCGTTGGTTCGAATCCGATCGCGCCTACCAATCTGTCACCACAAAAGCCGCTTGGGTTTTTGTCGGTTTTTTTGTGTTTATTAAATAGGCCGTCTGAAAAAAGGCGGCGTGTTTGCACTATATTTTATATTTTTGGAGTATTGCATGTTGAACATCACTTTGCCCGACGGCTCGCGCCGCCAATTTGAAGCACCCGTATCGGTTTACGATGTGGCCGCTTCAATCGGCACGGGGCTGGCCAAGGCCGCTCTGGCGGGCAAGGTCGACGGCAAATTGGTGGATACTTCATTTGTGATTGAGCACGATGCCGATTTGGCCATCGTCACCGGAAAAGATGCCGAGGGCATCGACATCATCCGCCATTCCACCGCCCATTTAATGGCTTATGCGGTGAAAGAATTGTTCCCTGAAGCGCAAGTGACCATCGGCCCCACCATCGAAGAGGGCTTTTATTACGACTTTGCCTACAAGCGCCCGTTTACGCCGGAAGATTTGACCGCCATCGAAGCCAAAATGGCCGAATTGGTGAAGCAAGATATCCCGGTCGAGCGCTATGAATTGCCGCGCGATGAAGCCGTGGCTTATTTTAAAGGCATCGGCGAGGCTTATAAGGCCGAAATCATCGAAAGCATTCCGCAAGGCGAGGTGTTGTCGCTTTACCGCGAGGGCAGCTTCACTGATTTGTGCCGCGGCCCGCATGTGCCCAGCACCGGCAAGCTCAAGGTATTTAAATTGATGAAAGTGGCCGGCGCTTATTGGCGCGGCGACAGCAGCAACGAAATGCTGCAACGCATTTACGGCACCGCTTGGGCCACGAAAGACGAATTGAAAGATTACCTTTTCCGCTTGGAAGAGGCCGAAAAACGCGATCACCGCAAGCTTGGCAAACAGCTGGATTTGTTCCACCTGCAAGACGAAGCACCGGGCATGGTGTTTTGGCACCCCAAAGGCTGGGCGCTGTGGCAAACCATCGAGCAGCATATGCGCAAAGAGCTTGATGCGGCCGGCTATCAGGAAATCAAAACCCCGCTGATTATGGATAAAGGCTTGTGGGAAAAATCCGGCCACTGGGAAAACTATCAGGAAAATATGTTTATCACCCAGTCGGAAAAGCGCGATTATGCCGTGAAGCCGATGAATTGCCCCGGCCATGTGCAGGTGTTCAACCAAGGCTTGCGCTCTTACCGCGATCTGCCGATGCGCTTGGCCGAATTCGGTTCCTGCCACCGCAACGAGCCTTCGGGCGCTTTGCACGGCCTGATGCGCGTGCGCGGCTTTGTGCAGGATGATGCGCATATTTTCTGTACCGAAGAGCAAATTGTGGCTGAATCCAAAGCCTTCAACGAATTGGTGATGAAGGTATACAAACAATTCGACTTCCATGATGTGGCGATTAAATTGTCGCTGCGCCCGGAAAAGCGTGCAGGCTCCGACGAAACCTGGGATAAAGCCGAGCAAGGCCTGCGCGATGCGCTCACCGCCTGCGGCTTGCAATGGGAAGAGTTGCCGGGCGAGGGCGCTTTTTACGGCCCCAAAATCGAATACCACATCAAAGACGCCATCGGGCGCTCATGGCAGTGCGGCACTTTGCAGCTCGATTTCGTGCTGCCCGAGCGCTTGGATGCGGAATATGTTACCGAAGACAACGGCCGCGCCCGCCCGGTAATGCTGCACCGCGCCATTTTGGGCTCGCTCGAGCGCTTTATCGGCATTTTGATTGAAAACCACGCCGGCTCTTTCCCCTTGTGGCTGGCGCCGGTGCAAATGGTGGTGATGAACATCACGGAGCATCAAGCCGATTATTGCCGCGAAGTGGCCGAGCGTCTGCGCGCTGAAGGCTTCCGTGTGGCACTGGATTTGCGTAATGAGAAAATCGGCTATAAAATCCGCGACAACAGCCAGCAGCGCTTTCCCTATCAAATCGTGGTGGGCAACAGCGAAAAAGAAAACAGGCAAGTGGCCGTACGCCGCAAAGCAGAAGACTTGGGCTCGCTCAATCTGGATGATTTCATCGCCCGTTTGAAGCAGGAAATCGCCCTCTCTCTGGTACATTAAACTTTTATAAGGAGCATCATCATCGCACAAGAACGCGAAGCACGAATCAACGGCGAAATCACCGTTAAAGAAGTGCGCTTAATCAGTATTACGGGCGAGCAGCTCGGCGTGGTAACCGTACGCGAAGCTTTGGCCATGGCCGAAGAGCAAGATGTGGATTTGGTGGAGATTTCCCCCACCGCCAAGCCGCCGGTTTGCAAGCTGATGGATTTTGGCAAATACAAATATGAGCAGGCCAAAAAACGCGACGAAGCCAAGAAAAAGCAAAAGCAGGTGCAAATCAAGGAAATCAAATTCCGTCCGGGCACCGATGAGGGCGATTACAACATTAAAATGCGCAACATCACCCGTTTTCTGGAAGATGGCGACAAGGTGAAAGTTACCTTGCGTTTCCGCGGTCGCGAAATGGCGCATCAGCAATTGGGTGCGCAACTGCTGGAGCGCGTGAAAGAAGAATTGGCCGAAATCGGCACCGTTGAGCAGTTTCCGAAAATGGAAGGCCGCCAAATGGTGATGATGATTGCGCCGAAGAAAAAATAAGTTTATAATGCTTGGCTTGCTCCGATTTGCCGCGCGGAGCAGCTTTTTTTGAGCGGCAAAAAATCGTGGTGTTCGGGCTTCAAGTGCTTTAAAGCTTTGTTTTAAAGCCCCCTTGCACCTAATCTAATAAATGATATGGAGTATCCCATGCCGAAAATGAAAACCAAGTCGGGCGCGAAAAAGCGCTTCAAAGTACTGGGTAACGGTGGTGTGAAACGCGCTCATGCGTTCAAGCGTCATATTTTGACCAAAAAAACCACTAAAAACAAACGCCAATTGCGCGGCACCTCAATGGTGAACGAGCGCGATATGGCTTCGATTTCTAAAATGTTACCCTACGCTTAAGGAGCTAAACTATGCCACGCGTAAAACGCGGTGTTACCGCCCGTGCCCGTCATAAAAAAGTATTAGCGTTAGCCAAAGGCTATCGCGGTCGTCGTAAAAACGTCTATCGTGTTGCCAAACAAGCGGTGATGAAAGCCGGTCAATATGCTTACCGCGACCGTCGCCAACGCAAACGCCAATTCCGCCAGCTGTGGATTGTGCGTATCAACGCCGGCGCCCGTGAAAACGGTTTGTCTTACAGCAAATTCATGAACGGCCTGAAAAAAGCCGCCATTGAAATCGACCGCAAAGTATTGGCTGATTTGGCTGTGTTTGAAAAAGCCGCTTTCGCCCAATTGGTTGAAAAAGCCAAAGCCGCTTTGGCTTGATGCTGAGCTGAGCTATATTTGAAAAGGAAACTTCGGTTTCCTTTTTTTATTTCAGGCCGTCTGAAAGCGCTGCCTATTTTTTCTTTAAATTGCTGTTTTTTTGAATGTAATTGCGCTAAAATAACGCACTTTCAAACACAGCAAGAGCCATCAAAGGCTGTCTGAATGCGTTTCAGACGGCCTCCTTATTTTAATGATGGCGCGCTTGCGGCAACCCGAATCCGGTTGCCAAACCCACCCACAGGCAAGAAACAAATCACCATGGAAAATGCAAACCGTATTGTTGCCGAAGGCATCGCCGCCATTGAGGCTGCAACAGACTCCAATGCGCTCGAATTGGTCAAAGCCCGTTATCTAGGCAAAACCGGCGAATTGAACGCCTTGTTGAAAACCCTCGGTCAAATGTCACCCGAAGAGCGCAAAACCATAGGCGCACACATCAATGAGTGCAAAAATCAATTTCAAGCGGCCTATAACGTTAAACGCGATGCGCTCAATGCAGCCAAGCTGCAAGCCCAGCTGGCTGCCGAGGCGCTGGATGTGACCCTGCCCGGGCGCGGCCAAGCTGAGGGCGGCCTGCATCCGGTGACGCTCACCTTGCAGCGCGTGGTGGAGTTGTTTCACGGTATCGGTTTTGAAGTGGCCGACGGCCCCGAAATCGAAGACGATTTTCATAATTTCCAGGCGCTCAATATTCCGCAAAACCACCCCGCACGCGCCATGCAGGATACCTTTTATGTGGAAAACGGCGATGTGTTGCGCACGCACACTTCGCCGATTCAAATCCGCTATATGCTCGACAAGAAAAACCCGCCCATCCGCATCATCGCCCCCGGCCGGGTTTACCGCGTCGATTCCGACGCCACCCATTCGCCGATGTTCCACCAAGCCGAAGGCTTGTGGGTGGAAGAAGGCGTGAGCATGGCCGATTTAAAAGCCGTGTTTACCGATTTTATCCGCCGCTTTTTCGAGCGCGATGACTTGCAGGTGCGTTTCCGCCCCTCGTTTTTCCCCTTTACCGAGCCTTCCGCCGAAATCGATATCATGGGCGACAACGGCAAATGGTTGGAAGTGGGCGGCTGCGGCATGGTGCATCCGAACGTGTTAGCCAATGTGAATATCGATCCTGAAAAATACACCGGCTTCGCTTTCGGTATCGGGCTGGACCGCTTTGCCATGCTGCGCTACGGCGTAAACGATTTGCGCCTGTTTTTCGATAACGATTTAAACTTTTTGAAGCAGTTTAAATAAATCAAGGCGAATTTTGCTGAAAATCGGGTCTTTTAAAAGAATGAAGGATTTTGATGATGCAAGTTTTGAATCTGCAACCTTTAATCAATGCGACGACACGTTTGCAGGAAGGTTGGTTGCGTTATCTGGAACAGGTTTCGGCTAATCCTGTTGAATTTGACCAAATGAGCTTTCAGGATTTAATCCGCACAGCCAACGAGCAAAGTTTGCTGCAAGGAGACTGGGCAGATTGGAAACAATACCGCGATATGCGCCGCCGCACCAGCCACACCTATGATGAAGCCGTTGCATTGAAAAATTTTTAGACGAAGCTGTATTTCTGCAAAACAAATTACAGCAAAAATGCAGGCTGCCTGTGCATCAAAACAGTGAAAGCAAACCGCCGCTTCAGACGGCCTCAATAAACAAAACAAGAGAATATCATGCAATTTTCTTATGATTGGCTCAAAATCCAAGCCAACCCCAATCTTTCCGCCGATGAAATGGCGCATCTGCTCACCATGTCGGGCTTGGAAGTAGAAGAAGTAGAAACCGCCGCGCCGGCTTTCAGCGGCGTGGTGATTGCCGAAGTGAAATCGGTTGAAAAACACCCGGATGCCGACCGCTTGAATATTACCCAAGTGGATGCCGGCACGGGCGAGCTGATTCAAATCGTGTGCGGTGCGCCGAATGTGGCCGCCGGCATCAAGGTGCCGTGTGCTTTGCCGGGTGCGGTGTTGCCGGGCAACTTTAAAATCAAGCCCACCAAAATGCGCGGGCAAACCTCTAACGGCATGTTGTGTTCCACCGATGAATTGGGCTTGCCCGATGACGGTGTGGACGGCCTGCACATTCTGCCGGCCGATGCGCCGGTGGGGCAGGATATCCGCGATTATCTGGCGCTCGATGATGTGTTGATGACGCTCAAAATCACGCCCAACCGCGCCGATTGCCTGAGCATCAAAGGCTTGGCGCGCGAAGTGGCGGCGCTCACGCAATGTGAAAACCGGCCGCTGGCGCTTCAGACGGCCTCTGTGCAAAGCGGCAAAACCCAACCGGTGCGTATTGATGCACCGCAAGACTGCGGCCGCTTTATCAGCCGCGTAATTGAAAACGTGGATGCGGGTGCCGTCACGCCCGAATGGCTGAAGCAGCGCTTGCAGCGCAGCGGCATCCGCTCGATTTCGGCGTTGGTCGACATCGGCAACTATGTGATGCTGGAGCTGGGCCAGCCCATGCATGTGTTTGATGCCGACAAACTGCATGGCAGCATCATTGTGCGCCGCGCTGAAAACGGCGAAACCTTGGCCTGCCTGAATGAAAAAACCGTAACGCTGGCGGATAACACCTTGGTGATTGCCGATGAGCAGGGCGCGTTGAGCATGGCCGGCCTGATGGGCGGCGAAGCGAGCGCGGTTTCAGACGGCACCCGCAATATCGTGTTGGAAGCGGCTTGGTTTGCACCGGCGGTGATTGCCGGCAAATCGCGCCAATACGGCTTCGGCTCCGATTCGGCTTTCCGCTTTGAGCGCGGCGTGGATTGGACTTTGCAGGCCGATGCAATCGAGCGTGCCACAGAATTGGTGTTGCAAATCTGCGGCGGCGAAGCGGGGGCGTTAACCGAAGCGCTCGGCCAATTGCCGGCCGCCAATCGCGTTGAAGTGCGCTTGAGCCGTGTGGAAACCTTATTGGGTGTGCATATCGAAGCGGCACAAGTGGAAGCGATTTTGCGCCACTTGGGCTTAAACCCGAAAGCCACGGCCGAAGGATTTAGCGTGAGCGCGCCGAGCTTTCGCTTCGATATCGAAATCGAAGCCGATGTGATTGAAGAAATCGGCCGCGTGTATGGCTACGACAATATTCCCGACGAGCGCACTTCAGGCCGTCTGAAAATGCTGCCGCTGCCGGAAACCAAGCAATCGCGTTTTGATGTTTACCGCCAAATGGCCGCGCGCGGCTATCAAGAAGTGGTGAGCTATGCTTTTGTGAATGAAGAGTGGGAGCAGGATTTTGCAGCCAATGCCGATCCGGTTCGTCTGCAAAACCCGCTGGCGGCGCAATATGCGGTGATGCGTTCCACTTTAATCGGCGGCTTGGTGGAGATTTTGCAAAACAACCTCAACCGCAAACAAAGCCGCGTGCGTGTGTTTGAAATTGCACGCGTGTTCAGCAAAGCTTCAGACGGCCGTTTTGTGCAAAACGAGCGTGTCGGCGGCTTGCTGTATGGCTCTGCGCTGCCCGAGCAATGGGGCGAGAAAAGCCGCAGTGTGGATTTTTACGATGCCAAAGCCGATGTAGAGGCCTTGCTGGCCGGCAAAGCCGTGCAGTTTGTCAAAGCGGCTCATCCGGCGCTGCATCCGGGGCGCACCGCCGAGATTGTGCTCGATGGCCAAACCATCGGCTTTATCGGCGAATTGCACCCGCAATGGCTGCAAAAATACGATTTGCCGCAAGCGGCGCTGGTGTTTGAAGTGGATATGGCCGCCGTGGCCGCCAAAGAAAAAGCGGCTTACCGGCCGGTGTCGAAATTCCAGCCCGTCCGCCGCGATCTGGCTTTTGTGATGCCCGAAGAGATGAGCCACGACAGCCTGCTCTCTGCCTTGCGCGGCGAGTCGAGTAGGTTGGTGCAGGAAATCAGCGTGTTTGACGTGTATCGCGGTGCCGGCCTGCCCGAGGGCATGAAAAGCCTGGCGGTAAAAATCATATTGCAAGACACGGAGGCCACGCTCACCGATGAAACGGTAGAGCCTTTAATCGGCCGTCTGATTCAGGCCGCGGCCGATGCAGGCGCGCAACTGCGCGGATAAAAAAGTGAAATAAAACCGGATATTCACTTGAATTCTAAACGAAAATTAGTGATAATCCGCCCTTGTCGAAAAATGAAAGTAATAAAATGACTTTAACTAAAGCTGAATTGGCCGATATTTTGGTGGAAAAAGTAAGCAGCGTCACCAAAAACGAAGCCAAAGAAATCGTTGAACTGTTTTTTGAAGAAATCCGCACCACCTTGGAGCGCGGCGAAGAAATCAAAATTTCAGGCTTCGGCAATTTTCAATTGCGCGACAAACCGCAACGCCCGGGCCGCAACCCGAAAACCGGCGAGGAAGTGCCCATTTCCGCCCGCCGTGTGGTAACATTCCACGCAAGCCAAAAATTAAAAGGCATGGTGGAGCATTATTATGACAAACAACGCGCCTGATTTACCGCATATCCCCGCCCAACGCTATTTTACCCTCAATGAATTGTGCGCGCTGGTGGAAATCAGCCCTGAGCAATTTGCTCAATGGCAGCATGCCCACGGCGTGGTGGTGGGCTATGGCGGCGATCACTATACCCGACAGGATGTGATGAAATTACGCCGTCTGAAAGACACGTTTGCGCCTTTTGTGGATGAATTTACCCGCAATGCGCTGGACGGCGAGGGCAATCCGGCCATCCGCGCAGATGAAATGCGGGTGGAGCTGCAAAAAATATTGGCAGATATCGAAAAAGCACTTGCCAACTGATTTTAGCGCCGCTATAATCTTTTTCTTCTTTGAGTCGGAGTGTGGCGCAGTCTGGTAGCGCACTTGCATGGGGTGCAAGGGGTCGAAGGTTCGAATCCTTTCACTCCGACCAAAAAATAACACGAAAACAGCTGCTTATGGCAGCTGTTTTTTTATTGTCTGGGTGTTTGTGGCTCAGGCTTTGTCGCTTTTACGGGGTTGTTTTCGGCGGCGGGCTTTTTGTGTGGGCTTATGCCAAACCTAAAAAATAACTTGGCGGTGTTGGCTCGCCTTGTTATCTTGTTTTTATTAGGCTTGGTATTGTTTTTGCGATTTATAATGAATGTTTGGTAAATCATGTAAAGCGCGTTAAAATATCAAAAATAATGATGCTGCTTGTATGGGTTTGCTCGGGCAGACAATATTTACTTGTTAAATAAAAGTGTATTCATGCAGAGGTGTCTTTCTGCACTGGTTGCGTTATCGTTAACAAGGCATTTTCCGTTTCAATCATCGGCCGATCAAATGTGATGCATAATTTAAGCTTTTCTTTCAATATCGCGGCATGGCATGCGGTGAGCAGCCGCATGGCTGCGCCCGCGCAATGGCAGGCTTGGGCGGCGGATGCGGATGCGGCCCTTGAAATGCCGGATTATAAGCCGGCATTGGCTTTTTTGCCGGCTATGCAGCGCCGCCGTTTGGGTGATTCGGCGCGGCGGGTGTTGGATGCGGCTTGGGATTTGGCGGCGGATTATCCGGATGCGCCTTTGGTTTATGTATCGCACGATGGTGAAATCAACCGCAGCTTTGAATTGTGGCTGGGCTTGCTGCGCGATAATGAAGTGTCGCCGACTTCGTTCGGCTTGTCGGTGCACAATGCGCTGGCGGGGCAGTGGTCGATGTTGCGCGGCGATATGGGCGAAAATACGGCGTTGGCGGTGCGGGGCGACAGCTTGGAGAGCGGCCTGGCCGAGGCTTATGCGCTGCTTCATGATGGGGCAGAGCAGGTGCTGCTGGTGCTGGCGGACGAGCCCTTGAGCGCGGCTTATGATGTGGCTGCGCACCGTGCGCCGTGGCCTTATGCCTTGGCGATGGTGTTGACACGCGGCACAGATTACCGCTTATCGTTGATGCCGTCTGAAAACGCTGCCGATAATCAAGGTGACTATTGGGGTGCGTTGGCATGGATACGCTTTATGTTTTCAGACGGCCTCAAACGCATAGAGCATAACGGCACCCGCCGCTGGCTGTGGCAGAAAAGCGCATGAAGCGGCTGGATTATTTGCGCCGCCTGCTGGCCACGGCTTTCGGATTTGTGCTCTTCGGCGTGGCAGGCGTGTTGTTTAAGCTGGCGCTGCTGCCCTACACCTTAAACAGCACGCGCGGCGATGTGGCGCGGCAGTTGAAAGCCAGAAAGTTGGTGGGCGGCGTTTGGCTTTTTTTTGTGCGCTATTTGCAATGGGCCGGTGTGTTGAGCGTGCGCTTTAACGGGCTGGAAAAGCTCGGCCGGCCGGGGCAGTTGGTGCTGGCAAACCATCCTTCGCTTTTGGATGTGGTGTTGTTGCTCAGCCATGCACCCATGCTCAACTGCATTGTGAAAAAAGATTTGCTCGGCAATCCGGCCATGAAAAGCCCGATTTTGGCCACCGGTTTTATCCCCAACGATGAATCGGTGGAGATGATGGAGGAAGTGGATGCCGTGCTCAAAGGCGGCCAAAGCCTGCTGATTTTCCCCGAGGGCACGCGCACGGGCTGGGACGGGCAGGTGAAGCTGCATCGTGGCGCGGTGTCGATCGGCTTGCGCAGTGCGGCGGTGATTACGCCGGTGGTGATTAAAATGACGCCGCCTAATTTTAAAAAAGGCCAGCCGTGGTATTACATTCCGCCGCAGAAAATCCATTATGAAATCACGGTGGGTGAAGATATTGATCCGCAAAGCTGGCTTGCCGAAAAGCCGCTGCCGATTGCGGCGCGGCGTTTGAACGAATATCTGCAAAACTATTTTATCAAACATTCTTTGTAGGTTTGAAACCCCGCCTGTGAGGGCGGATAATTGATAAAAGGCGCTGTGCCTTTTTTATTCAGGCTGAAGCACAAGCTGCACCAATGCGGTGCGCTGTGCTGAAACACACGGGAAAAAACATGAATTTAGAAAGCCAAATCAAACAATTAATCATCGACAGCCTGGGGCTGGAAGACATCACTGAAGCCGATATCGACACCGATGCGCCGCTGTTTGGCGATGAGGGCTTGGGGCTGGATTCGGTCGATGCACTCGAATTGGGGCTGGCGGTGCAAAAAGCTTTCGGCTTCCAGATGGACGGCGAAAAAGAAAACCTGCGCGAGCATTTTGCCAGCGTGCAGACTTTGGCCGATTTTATCCGCAGCAAGCAGGCATAAGGAGCGCATGATGACTGAAAGCGAAATCCGCCAGATTCTCACCGATGCGCTGGTGAACCTGTTTGAAATCGAGCCCGAGCGCATTGCACCGGACACCAATCTTTATGAAGATTTGGAAATCGACAGCATCGATGCCATCGATTTGATCGACTACATCAAACGCCAAACCGGCCGCAAGCTTTTGGCCGATGATTTCCGCAGCGTGCGCACGGTGGAAGATGTGGTGCAGGCGGTGTTGCGCAAAGACGCAGCGCAATAATGTGAGCGCCGCCGCGAAAATCGTCTTGGGCGCAGTGAGCGCGGCCTATCCGTTGTTGTGGTATTTCGGCCGCAACAACGGCGCTTTTTTTTGGTTGGCCGCTTTAATGTGCGGCCTGTGGCTGCTGCGTGCGCTCACACAGCGCGAGCGCGGCCAGCGTGTGGTGGCGCTGATATTGGCGGCTTTTTTTGCCGCTGTGTTGTTGTTGCGGCTGCCGCAGAGCATGTATTGGTATCCCGTGTGGGTGAGCCTGCTGATGCTGGCGCTGTTTGGCGGCAGCCTCTTTGCCAAGCAAAGCCTGATTGAGCGGCTCGCCCGCCTGCAAACGCCCGATTTGCCGCCTGAAGGCGTGCGCTACACCCGCCGCGTCACCCAAATCTGGTGTGTGTTTTTTGTGCTCAACGGCAGCATGGCGGCGGCTTTGGTGCTGATGCGACAATACGATTGGTGGGCTTTATATACCGGAATAGTGTCGTATGTGTTAATGGGGCTGCTGTTGGGCGGCGAGTGGGTTTACCGCAAAATAGTGTTGAAGCTGTGAGGCCGTCTGAAGGTTTATCTTTCGTGCCGTCTGTTTTGGGTGCTATGTGTTGTGTTTAAGGCATCTGATTGTTTTATAAAATATTTGTTAGGAAATCCCAGCGCTGAGCCATGCAGAAACTGAGCCGAATTTTATCCCCCGATCTCAACCCGCACGATTTAATCGCCGTTGCGCCCGAGTGGCGTCGTGCCGATTTCAACCGCGCGGTGTTTTATCTTTCAGGCCGTCTGAAAGTGCAGGGCATGCAAACTGCCGCGCTGTGGTTTGATGATGCGGCGCTGTTTGCCTGCGCGATATTGGCGGCGTGGCATGCGGGGGCGCGGGTGGTGTTGCCGCCGAATTTGGCGGCGGAAAATATCGGTTGGGCGGATGATGAGGCGGATATTTGGCTCACCGATGTGCCGCAGCATGCGGCTTTTTCAGACGGCCTGAATGTGCTGGATGTGGCGGCTTGCTTGGAAAACATGCCGTCTGAATGCGAATCGAACACGCAGGATTGGCAGCTGGACGAAAAAGCACAAGCGCGGCTGAAAACTTCCGGCTCCAGCGGCGCGGCGCAGGTGGTGGTGAAAACGCTGGCGCAAATGCAGGCTGAGGCGCAAGCCTTGACGGCGCTGCTGCCTTTTGCCCAAAGCGGTGCGGTGGCGCTGGGCAGCGTGAGCCCGCAGCATCTATACGGCTTCACTTTCCGCTTTGCCGTGCCGCTTTCGGCCGGCTGGCCGCTGGCGCGCGCGCAATATGTGTATCCCGAAACGCTGTTGGCGGCCACGGCGGCGCATGAGAGCGTGGTGTGGATTACCAGTCCGGCGCTTTTGGGGCGCATGGGCGAAGCGCGCAACTGGGCGGCGGTGCAGCCGAAGCTGCGGGGTATTCTGTCGGCGGGCGGCGCATTGCCGGCGGCCACATCGGATTTGTTGGTGCGGTGTGCCGTGATGCCGTTTGAAATCTACGGCAGCACCGAAACCGGCGTGATGGCTTCGCGGCAGGGCAGCGGCGCTTGGCAGCCTTTGCCGAATGTGCAAATCGGGCAGAACGAAGCCGGCGCATTGTGGGCAGAATCGCCCTGGAGCGGCGGCCGCCAGCAAACCGCCGATATTATCGAGCCGCAAACGCGCGGCTTTACCCTGCTCGGGCGCAGCGACCGCATTATCAAATTTGAAGACAAACGTGTGTCGCTGGTGCAAATCGAACATGATTTGCTCGCGCACGAGTGGGTGGCTGATGCTTATTGCGGCCTGCACCCGCAGCACAAACGGCTGGCGGCATGGATTGCGCTCAATGCAGACGGCATCAATGCCTTGCGCGAACAAGGCCGCGCGGCCGTGATGGCGGTGTTGAAAAAACACACCGCCGCCACGCAAGACACCATCGCTTTGCCGCGCTATTGGCGTTTTGCCGACGAATTGCCGCGCAACACGCAAGCCAAAATCGTCGCCGCAGATTTTCAGACGGCCTTCAGCGAAGCGCAAATTGCGCCCGAATGGCCGCTTGAAATGGAAAATCCCGCTGAAAACGAATGGCAGATCAGCAGCCGCGTGCCGCTGGATTTGGTTTATTTCGGCGGGCATTTTGCCCAATTTCCGCTTGTGCCCGGCGTGGTGGAGCTGCAATGGGTGCGCGATTTGGCGGCGCGTTTCGATTGGGGGCGGCAAAGCATCGTGCGGGTGGAAAACCTGAAATATCAGCAATTTCTGCGCCCCAATGACGAAGCCCGCGTGCACTTGAAATTCGATGCCGATAAAAACAAACTCACCTTTAGGCTGGAAAACACTGATGCCGTGTGCGCTTCGGGGCGGTTGGTGTTTGGTGGGTTTCAATAGGCCGTCTGAAAGTTGGAAGGGGGAATAAAATGAACAAGATTCAAAAACAAGGCGTGTGGCTGCTTTTGTGGTCGGGCGCAGCCTTGCAACGCATCTTGAGCAGCAATAGACAATCCGTAGCTTGAAAGTGGTGGAACAATGAACATTTTGGCGCTGATTCCGCACTACAAACACCCCGCCACCGTCGGCCAAGTGGCCGAAGCCATGCGCGGTTTCGGTTTGGATGTGCTGATTGTGGATGATGGTTCGGGGGATGATTGCCGGCAGGTTTTAGACCAACTGGCGCTTTCAGACGGCATCGAAGTGCGCTATCGCTCTGAAAACGGCGGCAAAGGCGCGGCGGTGAAAAGTGGCTTGAACTATGCCGAAGCGCGCGGCTATACGCATGTTTTGCAGGTGGATGCCGATGCGCAACACCATTTGCCCGACACCGCTAAACTTATCGAAGCCGCCGCTGCGCAGCCCGAAGCGGTGGTGTGCGGCTGGCCGCAATACGGCAGCGATGCGCCCAAAGCGCGCCTTTACGGGCGCAAAATCACCGATTTTTGGAATATGGTCAACACCGGCTCCACCGACATCAAAGACGGCATGTGCGGCTTCCGCCTTTACCCCTTGGCCGCTGCGCTTGCGGTGGTGCGCGAAGAAAACGTGGGCGAGCGCATGGATTTCGACACTGAAATCCTCGTGCGCCTGCATTGGCGCGCCTTGCCGCTGGTGTGGGTGAAAACGCCGGTGCGCTATGCTTCAGACGGCATTTCGCATTTTGATGCCTGGGGCGATAATGTGCGCATCAGCAAGATGCATGCGCGGCTGTTTTTTGAAATGTTGGCGCGGCGGTTGGGCAAACGCTGATTGGGTAGGTTTGGGCAGGCCGTCTGAATGCTGCCAACGATTAGCCATGAAGTGATACCAAAAGGAGGGCAGCGATGAAAAAAGCCATTTGTTTGACCTTGTGGAAAAGCATGGTGTTGCTGTGTGTGGCCGCTTATCTGCCCACAGCTGCGGCGGCCAAGCTTCGTCCGGAGGTGGTGTTGTCGGCCGATCAGTTGCTGGAAGCGCTGCGCGGCCGGCAAATCAGCTATCTCCACATCTCGAGTTCGGGCGAAGAGACGGTTGCTTTGCCAACGGCTATATCAATGCCGTGAATACTGTCGAAGCAAGAGCGGGCAGATGGTGCGGCATGACGGCCATCAAGCCGCATGAAGTGGTGTCGCAGGTGAGGGATTTTATTATGGCTTCGGGCGCTGATACCAAAAATCAGGCCGCAGATATTGCCGTGGCTCAGGCTTTGCAGCGCTTACACCCTTGCGCGCAGACTGCTCAAAAAGGCAAAAGGAAATAAATGGACTGCTTATCTAAAGGCAAGCCGGTGAGGCCGTCTGGAATATGAGCGCTCAATCCAATCACTGGGCGGCGCAGCAAGAGCGCGGCAACCGTTTGCTGCTCGGCCTCACCACGCTGATGGTGCGCTATTTGCCGGCTTTTTTGATGAATCCGTGCATTTGGTTTGTGGTGTTTTATTTTTACCTCACCGCACCTGCGCCGCGCCGGCACATTGCCCGCTATCAGGCGCGGCTGGGGGCGGCCTATCCTGATGCACCGCTGCCGCGCCGCTGGCCGGTGCTCAAGCAGTTTGCGGCTTTCGGGCGGGCGGTGTGCGACCGCTTTGCCGTGTGGCAGCGCAAAATCCGCTATGAAAATCTGGTGCTGCACGACCCGGATAATGTGTATGCCGATATGGACAGCCCCGGCGGGCGCGGGCAGATTTTTGTGTGCTCGCATGTGGGCAATGTGGAAATCTGCCGCGCGCTGGTGTCGCACCATCAAGGCTTCAAGCTGAACGTGCTGGTGCACAGCCGCCATGCCCAAGCTTTTAACGAAGCGCTGATCAAGGCCGGTGCCGACCGCATCCAGCTGATTCAAGTTAGCGATTTGGATGCCGCGCTGATGATGGAATTAAACGCGCGCATCGAAGCGGGCGAATGGCTGGCCATCGCCGCCGATCGCGTGCCCGTGCGCGGCGAGAAAACGGTGGAAGTGGATTTTTTGGGCGCCAAAGCGCAGCTGCCGCAAGGGGCATGGCTTTTGGCCGGCCTGCTGAAAACGCAAGTGCACACGCTTTTTTGCATTCAGCACCAAGGCCGCTATCATTTGAAATTGCGCCGCTTTTTAAACAGCACCGATTGGAAGCGCGGCGAGCGCCAAGCTGCCGTGGCCGCCGCCGCTCAGGCTTATGCCGACCGCCTGGCCGAAGAATGCGCCGCCGCGCCTTTGCAATGGTTTAATTTTTATGACTTTTGGAACGATTATGGCTAAACACGTTTACTGCCACCACCGCACCGAAATAGAAGTGCCGTTTTTTGATGTGGACGCCATGCACATTGTGTGGCACGGCCACTATGTGAAATACCTCGAAGTGGCGCGCTGCGCATTTTTGACTGAAATCGGCTACGATTACAACGAGATGGGCAGGCAGGGCTTTAGCTGGCCGGTAGTGCAGCTCAATTTGAAATATGTGAAGCCCGCCCGCTTCGGCCAAAAAATCTATGTGGACCTGGCGCTGGTGGAAATCGAAAGCTGCCTGCGCATCGACTACATCATTTCAGATGCCCAAAGCGGCGCCAAACTCACCAAGGCGAGCACCACCCAAGTGGCCGTGGCGCTGGAGAGCGGCGAGATGCAGTTTCAAACGCCGGCAAGCTGGCTGGCGGCGGTGGCCAAACATAAAAGCTTTCAGACGGCCTGATGGCGGGTGATGTGGGCGGATAAATACAAACCTGTGGTTTGCGACCTCGCCCCGTATCCAGCACGGGGCAGACGCTTGCACGGTTATAAATTCCGTCGTCAAATGCCGATAGGCCGGTATATCGCCGATTTTGTGTGCGAAGAGCGCCGTTTGATTGTAGAGGCCGATGGCGGGCAGCATGCTGAACAATGCGCATACGATGCCGGCCGCAGCCGCGATCTGCAACAAAGCGGTTATACGGTATTGCGTTTTTGAAATGATGAAATTTTACAGGAAACAGAAGCCGTGCTTGCCCGAATTCTGCTTATGCCGGACAGCTGCCTGTGACGAGAGGGTGTTGAATCGGGTTGCACTTAGCCATGAGGTAAGATCCGAAAAGCCGCAAGGCTTGCTGCGCACCATATAAACCGCACCTGACAAATATCCCAAAAATATGGAAACAAATACATGAAAAAATATTTAATCAGCATGTTTCTGATTCTATTTAGCCCCTTTATCCAAGCATTCGACACCGCCGAATTGGCGCAAATGCTGCAACAGCCGCAAAATGTGCAGGGCGCGTTTGCGCAGCAGCGCTATCTCAAATCATTAAACCAACCGATGAGCACCGGCGGGCGCTTCGTGTTGCTGCCGAAAAAAGGCTTGCTGTGGCAGATGCAAAAGCCGTTTGACAATCGCCTGCGCGTGCGCGCCGACGGCATTATGCAATGGAACGGCAAAGCGTGGGTGAGTGCCGGCGGCGGCAGCCGCAGCGGCCAGGCGCAGCAAATCAAGCTTTTTCTGGATTTGCTCGGCGGCAACACGGCGGGGCTGGAGAAGCAGTTTGATTTGCAACTGAGCGGCAATGCGAAAAAATGGACGCTGCGGCTCAACCCGAAAACCGCTTTGATGAAACAGATTTTCACCCGCATCGACATCAGCGGCGATGCCGTGGTGCGCAAAATCGAATTGAACGAAACCCAAGGCGAGCGCACGGTGATGACATTTAGCGGCGTGACGGTGAATCAGCCGCTGGATGCGTTTGCGCGTTCGGCTTTGCAGTAGCCGCAACCTTTGCAAAACGCCCTTTCCGTCGCCGCTGCGCAGGCCGAGCAGGTAGCCGCCAGCAACACGAAAAAAATCAAACATTTTGATTTTTTAGGTAATTTATTATTTTCAGAAATGTGAACAAACCCTAGGCACCCGCCTGCGCGAGTGCGACAGATATAGTGGAATGCAAGAAAAAGTGATACAAAACCACGCACTATCACGGAGTAGGTTGGGTTGATAAACCCAAGGTTTCAGACGGCCTGTGGGCTTGTTGGGTTTTCAATCCAACCTACCCGTTGTGTCACTTTTTTATGCATTCCACTATATTTGGTTTTGCAAAGGCCTCAGGCCGTCTGAAAAAAAGCACTGTGTCGGATATTGCGCTTTGCCGATGCAGCAGAAACCCATGAAACCGATAGGCCGTCTGAAAACCTTAAACCCATCATGAGCCACAAACCCCGCTTTTTTTACACGCTTTTTATCGCCATTGCCGCCGTGTTTTTGGCATACACGTTGGCTGCGCACGCGTGGCTGCAAACCGACCTCAGCGCGCTTTTGCCTGCCGAGCAATCGGCCGATGCGGTGTGGCAGGCGGCGGATAAGGCGGCCGAAGCGCAGCTCAATGGCCAAGTGGTGTTGCTGGCGGGCAGCGATGATGCGCAGCAAGCTTTTCAGACGGCCGCCGAGATTGCCAAGCTGTGGCGCAGCAGCGGCGTGTTTGCAGAAGTGGACAGCGAAATCGCGCCCGATTTGGCGCAGTTGCGGCCAGCGGTGCAGCGCTTGGGCTTGGCGGTGTTGCCGCAGCGGCAGCGAGAATGGCTGCAAAGCGATCCGCAAGCCTATTTCCGGCAGCGGGCGGAAGATGCGCTCAACCCCTTTGCCGCGCCTTCGCCTTTGCCGCTAGACCAAGATTGGCTGGGCTTCGGCCGCTTCACGCTGGCGCAGGCGCAGCCCTTGAGCAAGCTGCAATGGCATGCCGAGAGCGGCATGTTGTTCACCGAAGATGAAAGCGGCAAAACCTGGGTGTGGCTGCGCGCACGTTTGCCTGAGCAAAGCGGCGTGGCCAACGGCAGCAATGATTTATTGCCGCTGCTGGCGCAAAGCCGCTCACTGGCAGAGCAGCAGGGCGTGCAAACTTTGAGCGCGGGCGGGGCGCTTTTTGCCGCGGCGGCCAAGGCCGATGCCGAGCGCGAAAGCCGCTTGATGAGCGTAGCGGGGCTGCTGCTCACGTTTTCGCTGCTGCTGTGGGTGTTTCGCAGCGGCCGTGTGTTTTGGCTGGTGCTGCCGCTGGCGGCGGGCTTGCTCACGGGGCTGGCCGCTTCGCTGCTGCTGTTTGGGCAAGTGCATGTGCTCACCTTGGTCATCAGCACGAGCCTGCTGGGCATGTTGGTGGATTTCCCATTGCATTGGCTGGCGCCATCGGTGTTTCCGAGGCCGTCTGAAAGCCGCGCGGCTGCCCATCCGGCAGTACGGCTTTCAGACGGCCTGAGCTGGCAGGCCGGTGCGGCCATGCGCCATGCGCGGCCGGTGTTTCTCACCAGCTTGGCGATTACGGTGCTCGGCTATGCGCTGTTGTGGTTTACGCCGCTGCCGGTGTTGCGCCAAACGGCGGTGTTTTCCGGCTTTGCGCTTTTGGGCGCATTCGGGGCAACGGTGTGGTGGCTGCCGCCTTTGTTTGCACGCTATCAGCCCAAGGCGGTGCCGTTTGCCGCTTGGGTGCAGCGGCTTTATCCGCTCACCGGCCGTCTGAAACAGCGCTTGCGCCGCAAAGGCTGGCTGGCTTTGGCCGCTTTGCTGTTGTTGGCGGGCTTGTGGCGCAGCAGCTGGCACGACGATATCCGCCAATGGGTGGCGATGCCGCCCGAATTGCTGGCTCAGGCGCAGCAGATCGGTGCGCTCAGCGGCCAGGATTTCAGCGGCCAATATCTGCTGATTGAGGCGCCGGATGAAGATGTGTTGTTGCAACGCAGCGCCGATGTGCGCCGCGCCTTGCAGCCTTTGCTTGACGCGCAGCAATTGGGCGCGCTGCAGTCGCTCGACCAATGGGTGATGCCGGTGGCCGGGCAGCAGATGTTGCAGCGCCGTTTGAACGAATTGGCGGCGCTGCCGCAAACGTGGGCGGCGATGCGCGAAATCGGCGTGCCGCGCCAAACCATGCGCCAAGCTTTGCGCGAAGCCGCCGCCGCGCCGCCGCTCACGCTCTCACAAAGCCTGCAAACGCCCTTGGCCGAGGCTTGGCGGCCGCTTTATTTGGGCGAAGCGGCACCGGGGCGCTTTGCAGCGGTGGCGCGTTTGCAGGCAATGGAAAATGCGGCGGCGGTGCAGGCGGCGGTGCGCCATCTTGAGGGCGTGCGCTGGGTGGATAAGCGCGCGCATTTAAATGAATTGTTTCACCACACCCGCAACCAAGCCGCTTGGCTGAAACTGGCTTCTTATGCGCTGGCGTGGCTGTTGCTGTGGAAAATATTCGGCGCACGCTGCGGCGCGTTGATTTTGGCGGTGCCGCTGGCTTCCGCGCTGGGCGTGGTGGCGCTTTTGGGCTGGCTGGGCGTGCCGGTGAGCCTGTTTGCCATGTTTGGCTTGCTGCTGGTGTCGGCCATCGGCGTGGATTATGCCGTGTATGCCTATGCCGCGCATGAAAGCGCACCCGCGCGGCTGGGCGGCATGTTGCTGGCCGCGCTCACCACCGGCATTTCATTCGGCCTGCTTGCGTTGAGCAGCACACCGGCGGTGGCCGCTTTCGGCACCACCGTGGCGCTGGGTGTGGTGTTGAACCTGCTGTTTGCGGCTTGGTTGCTGCGGGAATAAACAGCCTCTAATTTCAAAATCAGAAAGCGATAAATAAGATGAACACAAATTGTGATGTGGCCATTATCGGCGGCGGCCCTGCCGGGGCGGTGGCGGCGGCTTTGTTGAATAAACAGGGCTTGCGCGTGGTGGTGCTGGAAAAGCAGCATTTCCCGCGTTTTGTGATTGGCGAGAGCCTGTTGCCGCATTGTATGGAATTTATCGAGGCGGCGGGCTTTGGTGATGCGGTGCGCGCCGAGCCGAGCTTTCAATTGAAAAACGGTGCGGCTTTTACTTGGGGCGGCCGCTACACTTATTTCGATTTCACCGATAAGTTTTCAAGCGGGCCCGGCACCACGTTTCAAGTGCGCCGCGCGCTGTTTGACAAAGTTCTGATTGACGAAGCCGCCGCCCAAGGCGTGGATGTGCGCTTCGGCCACGGCGTGGCGGCGTTTGACAACAGCGGCGCTGAGGCCCGCTTGCGCATCGAAGCCGATGACGGTGCTTATGAATTGAGCGCGGGCTTTGTGCTCGATGCCAGCGGCTACGGCCGCGTGCTGCCGCGCCTGCTCGATTTGGAAACGCCCTCCGAATTGCCGCCGCGCCTGGCGCATTTCACCCATATTGTCGACAACATCAGCAGCCCCACATTCGACCGCGACAAAATTCTGATCACCACCCACCCGCAGCACCGCGATGTGTGGCTGTGGACGATTCCGTTTGGCGACAATCATTGCTCCATCGGCGTGGTGGGCACGCCCGACAAATTGGCGGGCGATTCGGAAACGGTGTTGAAAAAATTTGCGCTCGAATGCCCGATGCTGGCCGAAGTGCTTGCCGATGCGGTGTGGGAAAACGAATTTCCCTTCCGCAGCATCCAGGGCTATTCGGCCAATGTGAAAAGCCTGCACGGCCGCCATTTTGCCTTGCTCGGCAATGCGGCCGAGTTTCTCGACCCCGTGTTTTCATCGGGCGTGACCATTGCCATGCATTCGGCCAAGCTGGCCGCCGATTTGCTGGTGAAACAGTTTAACGGCGAAGCGGCCGATTGGCAGCGTGAATTTGCCGAGCCGCTGATGGTGGGCGTAAACACTTTCCGCACTTATGTAAACGGCTGGTATGACGGGCGATTCCAAGATGTGATTTATGCCGACAACCGCAATGCCGACATCAGCCGTATGCTCAGCTCGATTTTGGCAGGCTACGCGTGGGACACGGAAAATCCTTATGTGGAAAAATCCGAGCGCCGCTTGAATGCGCTGGCCGAATTGGTGGGCGAAGCCCGATTGTGATGCGATGCCGTCTGAAAGCCATACCATGAATTTTATAAAGCTTTTTTTTGCCGCTTTATGCACCGCTTGGCTGCTTGCCGCCTGCGCCGTTTCAGACGGCCTGCCCAAGCCGCAAGCCCTGCCGGCTTTGACCGCCGGCGACACGCGCTGGTTTAAGCTTGAAGCGCAGGATGAAGCCGGCAATATTGAGCAGGCCAGCCTGCTGGCGGTGCAGCGCGACGGCGAGAAACTGCGCTTTGTGCAAACCGATGCGCTGGGTGCGCCGCTGTCGCGCCAAACCGTGGGCGGCAAGGGCTGGGCAAACGATGGTTTTGTCGCGCCCAATGCCGATTCGCGCCGCCTGTTTGCCGCACTGTTGCCCTTGTTGGACGAGGGCGCGGCGGTTTATCCGCAGCAGCGGCAGGAAAAGCAAGGCGCGGCCACAGTGTATTTTGAAAATATGCGCGAATTATGGCGCAGCGAAGTTTCAGACGGCCTCTATATCATTGCTTTTCCCGATGGCCGGCGCTGGTTGCTAACACCGTTGAACAACGAATAAACAAAGCCCATTATGATGAATACACCCGTTTACCTCACCGCCCCCGCCATCACCAGCGCGCTGGGCAGCGGCCTGCAAACCCATATCGATGCGCTGCTCAATCCGCCTGCCGCCTCGCCGTTGAGCGAATCCGGCCAATGGGTGCGCGGCAAAACTTATGCCTTCGGCGCCGTAAACGAAGCTCTGCGGCCTTTCCCCGCCACGCTTTCAGACGGCCACAAAAGCCGCAACAATCAATTGCTGTGGCACGCGCTCGCGCAAATCGAGGGCGATATCGAAGCGGCCAAGCAGCGCTTCGGCGCGGGCAGAATTGCCGTGGTGATGGGCACTTCCACCAGCGGCGTGGATGAAAATATTCCCTTATTTCAGCAGGTGGCCGATGGCGGCGCGTGGCGCGATGTGCTGTTTAACCAGCAGCAGCAAATTTTGTCTGCGCCTGCCGATTTTGTGGCCGATGTTTACGGGCTGCAAGGCTTGTGCTACGGCGTGTCCACCGCCTGCACATCGGGTGCAAAAGCCTTAATCAGCGCAGCAAGATTATTGAGGGCGGGGCTGTGTGATGCCGTGGTGTGCGGCGGCGTGGACACCTTATCGCCGCTCACCATCAACGGTTTTAATTCGCTGGGCGTGCTTTCAGACGGCATGGCCAACCCCTTTTCCGCCCAACGCAACGGCATCAACATCGGCGAAGCCGCCGCCGCCTTTGTGATGACGCGCGAAGCCGATTTCGGCGAGAGCCTGCCGCTGCTGGGCTATGGCGCCGGCAGCGACGCCTACCATATGTCCTCCCCGCGCCCCGACGGCCAAGGCGCTGCGCAAGCCTTTCAAGCCGCCTTAAACCACGCCGCACTGCCGCCCGAAGCCATCGGCTGGATCAACCTGCACGGCACCGGCACACAACACAACGACAGCATGGAAAGCCTGGCCGTGGCCGCAATATTCGGCTGCCACACCCCGTGCACCTCCACCAAACCGCTCACCGGCCACACGCTCGGCGCGGCCGGCGCGATTGAAGCCGCGTTTTTATGGGGCATGGTCAGCCGCCGCTGCAACCCGCAAGGCAGGCTGCCCGCGCAAATCTGGAATGGTGAGCGCGATGCCGCCTTGCCCGAAATAGCGCTCACTGATGCGGGCAGCGTATGGCAAAGTGGGCAAAGAATCGGCGCCAGCGCATCGTTTGCGTTTGGCGGCAGCAATGCGGTGGTGGTGATAGGCGAGGCCGTCTGAAAGCTGAGTGGCTTGATGATTGATGTTGATTACTTATTGAAATGAAAACGGCTGAAACGGGCCGTCTGAAAACTAAACCAAAGAATAACCATGCCCGAAAAACTGATTTGCCCCATCACCCATATCGCCCCCTTGCTACCGCACAGCGGCCATATGGTGTTGCTCGACTGCATCACCGAATATGGCGATGATTATCTGCACGCCACCGCGCATGTGGGTGAAAAACACATTTTGCTGCAAGCGGGCAGCCTGCCGGTGCTGGCGGGCATGGAAATTATGGCGCAAGGCATTGCCGCGCTGGCGGGCTGCCATGCGCACAATCGCGGCGAGCCGGTGCGGCTGGGCTTTTTGCTGGGCACGCGCAAGTTGAATCTTTTTGCCGACACCATTGCTGTGGGCACGCAATTGTCGATTCAGGTGCACGCATCCACGCAAGACGGCACGGGCTTCGGCGTGTTTGACTGCGCGCTGCGTTGGACGGATGCGCCGGCTTCGGCGAGGGCGCAGCTGCCTTCAGACGGCCTGTTGGTGCAGGCGGCCTTGAATGTGTTCAGCCCGAAAGAGGGGATGGCGGTTTGAAACGGCGGTTTAATGTGGTTTGAGGCCGTCTGAAATCTTTCAGACGGCCTTGATAAATTTTGTTAAAATTTCACTTTAAGCTTTACAAAGGCCATGCAGCGGCGCGGCATAGTTATGCTAGGGGCTGTTCACATTCATCCGTGCGTAAGATTTTGAGCGCAAAAGCGCGTTTGTAAGGCGAAAAGCGCAGCAAGGTTGGACACCTTGCGAGCATTTTCAACGCGGCAGGCGCGTTTTTGAGCCAAAAGATTATCACGAGATGAATGGTGAACAGACCCTAAAAATACTTTCAGGAAAACGATGAACAAAACCATTTTAATCACCGGTGCAAACCGCGGCATCGGCAAGGCGGTGGCGCTGGGCTTGGCGGCAGACGGCTATGATATTGCGGTGCATTGCCGCAGCCGGCGCGATGAAGCCGAAGCGGTGGCCGCCGAAATCTGCGCGCAGGGCCGGCAGGCGCGGGTGTTGCAGTTTGATGTGGGCGATCGGGCGGCCTGCCGTGAAATATTAAGCGCCGATGTGGCGGCGCACGGCGCTTATTACGGCGTGGTGCTCAATGCCGGGCTCACGCGCGACAATGCTTTTCCCGCGCTGGAAGATGAAGATTGGGATAATGTGTTGCGCACCAATCTCGATGGTTTTTACAACGTGCTGCATCCGGTGATTATGCCGATGATACGCCGCCGACAGCCCGGGCGCATTGTGTGCATGGCTTCGGTGTCGGGCTTGATCGGCAACCGCGGCCAGGTAAACTACAGCGCTTCCAAAGCCGGCCTGATCGGCGCGGCCAAAGCTTTGGCGCTGGAATTGGCCAAGCGCAAAATCACGGTGAATTGCGTGGCGCCGGGCTTGATCGACACCGCCATTTTGGATGAGCACACGCCCGTGGCCGAAATTTTAAAAATGATACCGGCGCAACGCATGGGCAGCCCCGAAGAAGTGGCGCATGCTGTGCGCTTTTTGATGGATGAAAAAGCCGCCTACATCACGCGGCAAGTGATTTCGGTGAACGGGGGATTATGTTGAACAGAGTTGTGGTCAGCGGCATCGGCGGCATTTCTGCTTTCGGCCGCGATTGGGCAAGCATTCAGACGGCCTTCAAGCAAGGGCGCAATGCCGTGCAAAATATGGGCTGGCAGGGGCAATATCCCGATTTGGAAGCACAATTGGGCGCGCCCATCGAAGGCTATGCGCCGCCCGCACATTGGACGCGCAAACAGCTGCGCAGCATGGGGCGCGTGTCTTATTTGTGTGTGGATGCTGCCGAGCAGGCGCTGGCCGATGCCGGCTTGCTCGGCGATGAGCGCATCAAAGACGGGCGCATGGGCGTGGCCTGCGGCTCTTCCACCGGCAGCACCGCCGATATCCGCGATATAGGCGAGCTTTTGCTCACCGGCCGCTCGGCGCATTTCAGCGCCAACACCTATGTGCGCATGATGCCGCACACCACCGCTGCCAATGTCGGCATTTTCTTCGGCCTCACCGGCCGCATCATCCCCACCTCCAGCGCCTGCTCATCGGGCAGCCAGGGCATAGGCTATGCTTATGAAGCCATCAAATACGGCATGATAGAAATGATGCTGGCCGGCGGCGGCGAAGAATTCTGCCCTTCTGAAGTGTATGTGTTCGACTCGCTCTATGCCGCCAGCCGCCGCAACAACGAGCCGGCGAAAACCCCGCGCCCTTACGATGCGGGGCGCGACGGCTTGGTGATTGGCGAGGGCGCGGGCATATTGGTGCTCGAATCGCTGGTGCATGCGCAGGCGCGCGGCGCGAAAATTTATGCCGAAATCGTGGGCTACGGTGCCAACAGCGACGGCAGCCACGTTACCCGGCCGCAAAAAGCCACTATGCAGCGCTGCATGGCGCTGGCTTTGGAAGACGCAGGGCTTGAGCCCGCGCAAATCGGCTATGTCAACGGCCACGGCACCGCCACCGAGCAGGGCGATATCGCTGAAACGCAAGCCACCGAAGCCTTGTTTGGCAGCCGCATGCCCATCAGCTCGCAAAAAAGCTACCTCGGCCACACCTTAGGCGCATGCGGCGCGCTCGAATCGTGGTTTTCGATTGAAATGATGAACAGCGGCTGGTTTGCGCCCACCCTCAATCTGGATCATATCGACCCGCGCTGCGGCCGGCTCGATTATATCCGCGGCCAAGGGCGCGAAATCGACACCGATTATGTGATGAACAATAATTTCGCCTTCGGCGGCGTGAACACTTCGCTGGTGTTTAAGCGCTGGCGCGGCGAATGAGTGATGCTAATCCAAAACGTTGGCTCGCCTTACCGTGCTATAGTGGGATGCACGAAAAAGTGATACGGCAGGTAGGTTGGGTTGTAAGCCCAACAAATCCACAAGCCGTCTGAAACGTTGGGTTTATCAACCCAACCTACGCCGTTGCAAAATGTAGTTTTGTGTAACTTTTTCTTACATTTCACTATATCTGTACTGTCTGCGGCTTGCCGCCTTGTTGGCTTACTTTTTTGAATGGGTATGAAAGTGCAAAGCAAAGCCAAGGCCGTCTGAAAAGTTTTCAGACGGCCTTGGCTTTGATGCCGTTGTGGGTCGGATACCTGTATCCGACATCTCACCAGCCTTGATGCTTGTTCTGCGAACAAATGTCGGATTCAAGAATCCGACCTACGGGTTGCCTGTTGGTATATTATTTTTAGGTTTGCTATAAGCTTCAGACGGCCACAACAACGGTCAAAGAAAAACGGGAATCTTCAGATTCCCGTTTTTGATAATGGCGCGGTGCTTACCAATAGCCCAGCACTTTCCACCAAGCTGCGCCGATGGTGGAGAAAATCACCAATTCGATCACGCTCATGATAAAGCCGGCTTTCCACCATTCGTTCATGCTCACATAGCCCGAGCCGTAAATCACGGGCGAAGAGCCTGAAGCATAGTGGGTGAGGCTCATCATAATGCTGGTGGCGGCGGCCATCATCAGCGCATAGAGCAGCGGCGGTGCGCCCAAGGCGAGGCCGGCGGCGTAGAAAGCGCCAAACATTGCGGTAACGTGGGCGGTGCCGCTGGCAAACATATAGTGCGAATAAAGATAAGCCAACAGCAACAAGGCACAACCAAACACCCAGCTCAAACCCAAGCCGGAAATGCTACTTTCGAGCACGCCGGAAAACCAGGCAATCAGGCCGAGCTTGTTGAGGAACGTGGCCATCATCACCAGCGCGGCAAACCAAGTGATGGTGTCCCACGCGCTTTTCTCTTTCAACACGTCATCCCAAGTGAGCACGCCGGTGAGCAGGAGCAGCGAGAGGCCGATAAAGGCGGTGGTGGTCGCGTCCACAGCGGCGGCGGGGCCGAATATCATCGCCGGAATGCCGGCCCACAGCAGCAGCAGCAAGCCGAAAATCGCCAACATAATCCATTCGCCGCGGCTCATCGGGCCCATTTCTTTCAGGCGTTCTTTGGCAAAACCGGTGGCATTGGGGGTGTGTTTGATTTCGGGCGGATACAGGTAATAAAGAATAATCGGCATCAGCACCAGCGCCACCAGCGCCGGCAGCAGCATGGCCGTGGCCCACATGCCCCATGAAATGGAGATTTGTGCGCCGGTGGCTTTGCTGATCAAGTCCACCACCAAGGGGTTGGGCGCGGTGGCGGTGATAAACATCGAGCAGCAGATGATGTTGGCGTGGTAGTTGACCAGCGCCAAATATTTGCCGATTTTACCCTCGGTGCCTTTTTCCGGATCGGAATCAAAGCTGCCGGCAATTGCACGCATCACCGGGTGCACGATGGCGCCGCCGCGGGCGGTGTTGCTCGGCGTTACCGGGGCGAGCAGCAAGTCGGAAATCGCTAGGCTGTAGCCGATGCCCAATGTGCGTTTGCCCCACACGGCGATAAACATATAGCCAAAGCGCACGCCCAAGCCGGTTTTGAGCAGGCCGCGCGAAATCATAATCGCCACGCCGATCATCCAGATAAGCGGGCTGTTGAAGCTGCTCAAAGCATCTTTGGCCGCTTGCGCGGGGCTGTCGCTGGTCACGCCGGTAACAGCCACCAACGTAATGGCCAACATAGCCACCGCGCCGATGGGCATGGCTTTGCCGATAATGGCAGCCACCACGCCGACAAATAAGGCCAAAAGGTGCCAGGCATCGGTGGTTACGCCCTCCGGCACGGGAATGGCGTACCAAATCAGCAGCGCCAATATCACCGCCACTGCGGTAGGAATCGGTTTGAAACCCATAAAATTTCTCCGGGGTAAAAATAATCAAATGAATCAGTTAAACCTGCTGCCGAGGGCAGCAGGCGTGTGTGCCGTTCAGGCTCCGGTTTGCGGCGGCAGGCCGTATTCTTCGGGGAAGGTGCGCAAAGAGCTTTTCAGCACCGTTACCGCGCCGTCGATTAAGCCGCAGCGGCCGCTGCCGGGCAGGATTTGGCAGAGGTTTTCCAGCGCACGCAAATCATCGCCGGTGGCGATGCCGGTGTCGACCCGATCGATCAGGCGCGCCAGCTGGAAAGTGCCGCTTTTGCAGGGCGGGCATTGGCCGCAGGAATTGGCGGCAAAAAATTCCACATATTCCGATACTTTGCGCACCACGCTGGTGCCTTCCGAAATCACAATCATGGCGCCGGTGCCGAGGCTGGAATGGCGTTCGCGCACAGAATTGAAATCCAGCGCCACATCTAAATCGGCTGCGGTAAGCAAGGTGTTGGAAGGGCCGCCGGTAAACACCGCTTTAAAGGCGCGGCCTTCAAGCAGGCCGCCGCCATAATCGAAAATCAGCGATTGCAGCGAAGTGCCCATCGGCAGCTCATAGAGGCCGGGGTTTAACACATCGCCCGAGAGCGAATAAAGCTTGGTGCCCACCGCTTCGCCTATGCCCAAATCTTGATACCATTGGGCGCCGTTGCGCAGAATATGCGGCACATTGGCAAAGGTTTCGGTGTTGTTGATCAGAGTCGGCTCATCGGCCACGCCGCTTTCGGCCGGATAGGGCGGCTTGCGGTGCGGAAACGGGAAACCGCCGTTGAGCCACGACACCACCGCCGTTTCTTCGCCGCCGATATAGCGCCCTGAAGTGGGCACCAGTTTCAGGTGCAAAGGCCTGCCCAGATGCGTTTCGAGCTGCTCGAATAATTCGTGCGCATACCATTGGGCGATGGCTTCGCTCACGGCGGCAATCGATTCGGTTTGGTGCGGGTTGATGTATAAAATTACATGGTTGGCGCGGGTGGCCACGGCGGCAATCAGCGCGCCTTCGATCACTTGGTGCGGGGTGTGCTCGAGCAGATAGCGGTCTTTAAACGTGCCCGGCTCGTCTTCATTGGCATTGCACACCACATAGCGGTCGCCGTTTTTGCTTTGGGCATTCACCGCCGCTTCCCATTTGCGCCAAGTGGGAAAGCCGGCGCCGCCCATGCCGCCCAAACGGGCTTCTTGCAAAGTGGGCACAATGTTTTGGGGGTTTTCCATAGCGGCCAGCAGGCCTTCACCGCCGCCGGCACCCAGCCAGGCAATCAAATCTGCGCCCACTTGGCGGCTGGGATGCAGCAATAATTGGTTAAGCTTTTGCATGAGTGTTCTCCTGAATACCGGCGTGTTCGCGCAGATCGAAGGTTCCATAATCGGGATAGAGTATCGGCGCCTTAATATCGCTCTTGATGCCGGCACGAGTCAGCTCGCGCTGGAGCTTGTAGATGTGGGCGATGCCGCCGCGCGCTCTTTTCAGCGGCAGGCCGGATTGGGCGGCGGCTGCGCCGGCACGGCGGCCGAAGCTGATGATGTCGAGCAGGGCGTTGCCCATCAGGCGGTTGCGGCCGTGAATGCCACCGGTGACTTCGCCTGCGCCGTAGAGGCCGGCGATATTGGTTTGGCCGTTGCCGTCGATAAGCATGCCGCCGTTTTGATAGTGCAGAGTGGGGTGAATCAGCAGCGGCTCTTCGGCCGGGTTAACGCCGCATTTGTGCGCCACGTGCGCCAGTGACACCAAACGTTGCAACACATCCGGGTCTTTGGCAATCAGGCGCGGGGTGTCGAGAAACACGCCCACGGTGCCATCGCGCAGCACACCGCGGCCTTCTTGGCATTCGCGCAAAATAGCGGCTGCCACCACATCGCGCGGCAGCAATTCATCCACAAAGCGCTCGCCCAAGCCGTTGACCAAATGGGTGCCGGCAGAGCGCACGGCTTCGGAAATCAGCGCGCCGGCCAGATGCGGCGGGTGCGCCACGCCGGTGGGGTGGTATTGGAAAGAATCCACGTCGCGCAGCTTGGCGCCCATGCGGTAAGCCATCACCAAACCATCGGCGGTGGCACCATAGTGGTTGGAAGTGGCAAAGCCTTGCAGATGCAGACGGCCGCTGCCGCCGCTGGCCAGCACCACCGATTTGGCGTGCACGATCAACAATTTGCGCCGCTCCAAATCATAGAGCACCGCGCCCACACAGCGGCCGTGCTCGTCGGAGAGCAATTCGATGGCAGGGCAGCGGTTGAGCTGGGTGATGCCGCGCTCGAGCTCGACGGCTTCGCGCAGCACGCGCATCATTTCCAATCCGGTGAAATCGCGGTAACACAACACACGCGGAATGCTGGTGCCGCCGGCGCGCTTGCGTTGCAGGCGGCCGTTGTTGTCGGAGCCGGCTGCCAGGTCGAAGGTCATTCCCAGGCCGATCAGCCAGCGGATGGCGGCGGGGCCGTCGGTGACCATTTGCGCCACCAGATCTTGTTCGGCTGCGTTGTGGCCGCCTTTGAGGGTGTCTTCAAAATGCTGTTGCAGGCTGTCTTCTTCGCCCACAGCTGCTTGAATGCCGCCCTCGGCCATTACGGTGTTACTGTCGCCTATGCGCAGCTTGTTGGCCATAATCACATCTGCACCGGCCTGAGCGGCGGTGAGCGCCGCTGCGGCACCGGCACCGCCGCCGCCGATCACCAGCACATCGGTGTGCATCGGCACGGCACCGGCTAAATCGAAATCATCAATCAGGGGACGGCTCAGCAGCAACGCGGCCAAATCGGGGTGGCAGAATTCGCCGGCATTGGCACCCACGGGCAGGGTAGTGCGGGCGCCTTGGCCGTAATCGGGATGATATTGGCTCAAGAGCGCTTCTTTTTCGGGCAAATCGGTGCGCATGGGCAGCGCAGAGCTGCGCAGCGATTGCAGGGCTTGGGCGTAATCCACGCCTTTATTGGGGGTGCTCATCAGCGGGCCTCCTTCGTGGCGGCATCAATTTCCACACGCATGCTGCCGTTGTCGATTTGTTGCAGGCGGCGCATCAAGTCAATCGGGCGCAGCGTGCGCGCGGCTTTCATGCGGCGGGCAAACAAGCCCAAATGGTTGGGGCGGATGTTTTCCGGGCAGGCGAGCGTGCACAGGTTGCACATCACGCATTGATCGAAAGTGGCGGCTGCGGCCACAAAATCGCCGGCCACCACTTGCGCTACGCCCTCTTGCACTTGCAGGCCTTTGGGGCAGGAGCGGTCGCAGCCGCTGCAATGGCGGCAATGGGAAGACTCGGGGAAAATGCGCGCGGTGTCGTCGAGCCAGTTCCAGCCGTCGCCCACTTCGTCTACATCGTAATAATGCACGTGTTCAGGCATGAAATAATCGATAAAGCTCACCTGCATGCCCGGCTCCACCCGGGTTTCGCAAGCCAGCGCGGTGGTGACTTCGCGCTCGCCTTCGCGGCGGATCAGGCAGCGGCAGGAGCCGCACACGCCTTGACCCATGCAGCCTACGTTGGCGGTGATGGCTGCGCCGGCGCGGGCGTAGGCCTGAATAATGGAGGCGTCCGGCGAGGCTTCGACTTCGTTGCCGTCGATCACCAGACGGTATAATTCATCGCTCATATGCTTGTCCTAACTATCAATGCGCCGGCACATTTTCGATGCGGCTGGCGCAGGTTGGCGGGTGGTTGTGTTTGCTTGTGTTTTCCATTTGCCATCAAAGCTGCCGCTTGCTGCGGAAATCAATAAAACGATGTAAATGGCTATGCAAATCAAAGTGTAATATTTTTATAGACTTAAATTTTAAAAGAATTGCTTTTCAAACTACATGGAATAAACAAAGGAAAAGCCGGGATAGAACTGATTCTTTTTATTTAAAACCGGATAAGAGATTTTTATAGATAATTGTTTTTTAAGTAAAATTAAAAGATTTTTGGAGGTGGGGAATTATGAAGATATTAATTGGATTTGGTGGGCAAGCCTCTTTTATTGTATAGGCATATGATTAATCTAGTAAAATTACAAAGCGATACAGGTTGGGCATACTTTATTTTATTTTGCTGATATTGTTTGATAAGTTTGATGCATGTCAAAGTTTGAAACCGCAAGTAAAATGAAAGAGCGGCTTAATTTGTAGTTTTACAACAATCAAGCGCTGCCGTTTGTTTGCCTGTGTGCAGATAAAGCAGAGCTTGAGCCGGCGGTGAAGGCCGTCTGAAACGTTAATTTCGGTTAGGATTTTAAACCTGTTCAGACGGCCTTTTGTAAATCCGACCATGTTATACCCATTCGAAAAATAAGATAACAAGGCGGCGAGCCGAAGACAGTACATCTAGTACGGCAAGGCGAGACAACGCAGTTAGGTTATTTTTTCGAATGGGTATTAAACCGCTTTCACCCAGGCCAAACGCATTTGCTTTTCCACCTCAATCAGCGCAAAAAACACCACACCCACGGCGATAATCAAGAGGCCGTCTGAAAGCGGGATGGATTCGGTGCCGAACAGCGGCTGCAAAAAAGGCAGGTAAGTGATGGCCAGCTGTGCGAGCGTGACGATGCTCACACACAGCCACACCACGGGCGTGCCGCGCACGGCCTGCCAATTGAGCGAGGTGCTGTAGATATTGCGCACATAGAAAAGATAGAAAATTTCCAGCACCGCCAGCATATTCATGGACATGGTTTGTGCCAGCGCCAGCGAATGGCCGCTGCCCTTGGCATAGGCAAACACGCCGAACACGGCGGCAAACATCAAAAGCGCCACCAACACAATATTCCACACCAACATTCTGGAGAGCAGCGGGGCATCGCGCCGGCGCGGCGCGCGCTGCATATTGCCTGCTTCAGCCGGCTCGAAAGCCAGCGCTATGCCCAGCGTGACGGTGGTGATCAGGTTAATCCACAAAATCTGCACCGGCGTGATGGGCAGCGCGGTGCCGATAAGCAGCGCCACAATAATAGTGAGCGCTTCGCCGGCGTTGGTGGGCAGCGTCCAACTGATTACTTTTTGGATATTGTCATACACGGTGCGCCCTTCGCGCACGGCGGCCACGATGGAGGCAAAATTGTCGTCGGCGAGCACCAGGTCGGCGGCTTCTTTGGCCGCTTCGCTGCCGGTTTGGCCCATGGCGATGCCGGCATCGGCGCGCTTGAGTGCAGGCGCATCATTAACGCCATCGCCCGTCATCGCCACGGTGAGGCCGTGCGATTGCAGCGCTTTCACCAGCCGCAGCTTGTGGGCGGGCGAGGTGCGGGCAAACACATCGGTTTCCAGAATGCGGCCGGCCAGCCCGGCATCGTCTATAAAATCCAAATCGTTGCCGGTGAGCACGTTGTCGGTGTGGGTGAGGCCGATTTCGCGGGCAATGGCGCGCGCGGTGGCGGCGTGATCGCCGGTAATCATTTTCACCTGTATGCCGGCTTCACGGCATTGCTGCACCGCCGCCACGGCTTCTGCACGCGGCGGATCAATCAGGCCGACGAGGCCGATAAATTGCAGCGATTGCGCGATATCGGCGCTGCTCAGGGCGGTTTGGCCGGCGGCTGCGGCGCGTTCGGCCACAGCCAACACACGCCGGCCTTTTTCGGCCAGCTTTTCCACTTGTTGCAGCCAGTAGTCGGCATCCAGCGGCGCATTGCCCTCAGGCGTGCGCTGTTGTGCGCACATGGCCAATAAGGCTTCGGGTGCGCCTTTCACATAAATGTGCGGCAGGCCGTCTGAATCAAGGCTCAACACGGCCATATAGCGGTGTGCCGCATCAAAAGGCACGGCATCAAGCCGCGTGTGGCCGCCAAAAGCCTGGCCGCCTTGGCCGCTGTTTTGCCTGCCAACGCCAAAAGCGCGCCTTCCATCGGATCGCCTTCGGTGCACCATTGGCCTTCTTGCTCGTGCAAACGGGCATCGTTGCACCAATAGGCGGCGCGGGCAAAGGCGGTGAGCAGCGGATCTGCGCCTGCCGCCAAAGTTTGCCCGTTGCGTAAAATGCCGCCGGCCGGTGCATAGCCTTCGCCTGTTATCTGATAAACCTGGTCGGCAATCACCACATCGGCGGCCATCATTTCGTTGCGGGTGAGCGTGCCGGTTTTGTCGGAACAAATCACCGACACCGCGCCTAGCGTTTCAATGGCCGGCAGCCGGCGCACAATGGCGTTGCGCTGCGCCATGGTGCGCACGCCGATGGCCAGCGTGATGGTGAGCACGGCGGGCAGCCCTTCGGGAATGGCCGCCACCGACAAGCCCACCACCGACATAAACACGCCGGCAAAATCCAAATGTTCGACAAAATAGCCGTAAGAGAGCACGGCGGCGGCCACAATCAGGATAAACACCGTCAGCCAGCGGGCAAAAATATCCATTTGCCGCAGCAGCGGCGTGGTGAGCGTTTCCACATCGGCGAGCATGCCGCTGATGCGGCCGATTTCTGTGCGGCTGCCGGTGGCAGTGACCACGCCCAAGCCGGTGCCGCCGGCCACCAGTGTGCCGCTGAAGAGCATCGACGTGCGGTCGCCCAGCGCGGCATCGGCGCTTACGGGCTCGGTGGTTTTGTCTGCCGGCACCGATTCGCCGGTGAGCACGGCTTCTTCGCATTTGAGCCCGTGCGCGTTGATGAGGCGCAAATCGGCCGGCACGCGGTCGCCCGCTTCCAGCAGCACAATATCGCCGGGCACCAAATCGGCAGCATCCAGGCTCTGGCGGCGGCCATCGCGCAGCACCGCCGAATGCGGCGCAAGCATGCTTTTGATGGCGACCATGGCTTCTTCGGCTTTACCCTCCTGGATAAATCCGATTAAAGCATTGGCCACCACCACGGCCAGAATCACGCCAGTGTCTATCCAATGTCCCAGCGCGGCAGTGACCGCCGCAGCGGCCAGCAGCACATAAATCAGCACATTGTGAAAATGGGCGAGAAAGCGCAGCAGCGGGTGCTTGCGCGGCGCTTGGGGCAGGCGGTTGGGGCCGTGTTGCACCAGCCTTTGCGCGGCTTCTTCGGCGTTCAAGCCTTCTGCGCGGGTGTGCAGCGCATCCAGCACGGCGGCGGTTTCCTCGGCATGGGCGGCCAAATTGTCGGGGGTGTGGGGTGTGGGGTGGGATGTCATCGGCGTTTCTCCATGAAGGGCGGCGGCATGGCGGCGCGCAGGCATGGCTGGCGCGTTCAGACGGCCTCAAGATAAAACGGGTGATTGTCCGCAGCGGTGAGCAGGCAAGGGTAATGGTTGTGGTGTTATACCAATCCAAAAAAGCAGCCTAACTGCGTTGGCCCGCCTTGTTAGCTTACTTTTTTGAATGGGTATTATGCCTGATGGTGTGTGATGCGCTGCACAGTCGAGTGCGTGCAGGCGCAGAAAAGCAACACCATGATAGCACAGGGTTTGTTGCTTTTGAAACGACTCAGCGCTCAAGCGGGCAGGAGAAAAAATCGGGTATCGACTATGGGCGCGGAAAGAAACAAATGAATTGTCGGCAGAGGTGTATTCGGAAGAGGCCGTCTGAAATATCAGCCGTGTAGCCGCGTAGGTGCGATTAGCTTTGTCAAAACAAAGCGTAATCGTACGCATGGCACACAAAGGCCGTCTGAAACCTCTTTCAGACGGCCTTGCGCTGCATGCCGCTGCGTACTTTCATCCGTATGATTACGCCGCAAAAGTGCGGCGTGCGCACCTGCGCCGCCGTGTTATTTTTTAATTCCCTATATATAGTATATAGTGGAATGCAAGAAAAAGTGACACTAAACTACATTCCACAACGGCGTAGGTTGGGTTGATAAACCCAACGCTTCAGACGGCCTGTGGGCTTGTTGGGTTTTCAACCCAACCTACCTGTTGCGTCACTTTTTTGCATTCCACATATATTAAGATATGGCGTAGGCCGTCTGAAAGCTTTCAGACGGCCTACGCCATATATTGAATTGCAGATTATTTATTTGCCCGGCATTAAAGCGCGGCGAGCACGGCATCGCCCATTTCGGCGCAGCCCACAAGCTTGGTGCCTGCTTCGAAAATGTCGCCGGTGCGCCAGCCTTGTTCGAGCACTTTTTGCACCGCCGCTTCGATTTGCTGCGCGCGTGCTTCATCGCCGAAGCTGTAGCGCAGCAACATGGCGAGCGACAAAATGGTGGCCAGCGGGTTGGCTTTGTTTTGGCCGGCGATGTCGGGTGCGGAGCCGTGCGAGGGCTCATACAGGCCTTTGCCGGTTTCGTTCAGCGAGGCGGAGGGCAGCATGCCGATGGAGCCGGTGAGCATGGAAGCCTGGTCGCTCAGAATATCGCCGAAAATATTGCCGGTGGCGATTACGTCAAACTGTTTGGGCGCGCGCACAAGCTGCATGGCGGCATTGTCGACATACATATGGCTCAATTCAACATCAGGGTATTCGGGAGCGATTTCATCGAAAATTTCGCGCCACAATTCGGTGGTTTCCAGCACATTGGCCTTGCCCACGGAGCACACTTTTTTGTTGCGCTTTTGTGCGGCCTGAAAAGCCACGTGGGCGATGCGGCGGATTTCGCTCTCGCTGTAGCGCATGGTGTTGAAGCCTTCGCGCTCGCCGTTTTCGAGCGTGCGGATGCCGCGCGGCTCGCCGAAATAAATGTCGCCAGTGAGCTCGCGCACAATCAGAATATCCAAGCCGGCCACCACTTCGGGCTTGAGCGTGGAGGCGTTGGCCAATTCTTTATAGAGAATAGCCGGGCGCAGGTTGGCAAACAGATTTAAATCTTTGCGGATGGCCAACAAGCCGCGCTCGGGGCGCAGAGGGCGATCGAGATTGTCGTATTGCGGGCCGCCCACGGCGCCGAGCAGCACGGCATCGGCCTGATGGCAGAGCTTTTGGGTGAATTCGGGATAGGGCGCGCCGTATTCATCGTAGCCGGCGCCGCCGATGGGCGCATATTGATAGGCGGCATCGAGGCCTTCTGCAATCAGCCGGTCGAGCACGCGCACGGCTTGAGCGATGATTTCGGGGCCGATGCCGTCACCGGGCAGAATGGCGATGTGTTGGGTCATGAGTGTTCCTTGCAGTCGGTTGATGATGGGTTTACGGCGATTTTGAAGACCAGCTTTTTGATTTCGGCTTCGTTGCCGATTAAAGGCGCATGGGCATCTTCGGGAAACAGAATCAGAAATTCGCCCGGGCGCACGTGGATATGGGCGCTGGGGCGGTCGTGAAAAAATTCGACATCACGCTCGGCCTGATAGCCCGCCACGCTTTGGGTGAGCTCTTGTGTCGGCCGCCAGCCGTAGCCTTCGCTGCCGTCCAGCGGAATCTGAATATCGATGTAATGGCGGTGGGCTTCGAGCTTGGCCGCTTCGGCGCTGCGCATCGGCTCGCTGCCGATAAAGGCACGCAATTGTTTGTTGGGGCAGATTTCATAAGCGGCTTGGTCGATGGAGGCCAAATCGAGTGTGTGCAGAAATTCAAAGGCCGTCTGAAAAAGCGGATGCAGCGCGTAATAGCGCTGGGCACGGGCGATTTGGTCGAAAACCATGACATAAGCCTTGATGAAAACAGGGTGGAGCGATTTTACCCTATTTTACGAAGAGCAGTGGGAAAAACTGTTTCAGACGGCCTGAAGTGAAAATGTAAACAAAATGTAAACAAGGCCGTCTGAAAGAGCGTGCGGGCATTATCGGCTGCGGTGAATCTCAATCGGCGTTTGCGCCGCCTCGCTGCCGGCCCATTCATAAAGGGCAACCGTGGCGGGGTCGCATTTGCAGCAGCTTTTGCTGCCGCAGCTGCTGCCTTCGGGCAGCTTGCGGATGCGCCCTTTGCGCTCGAGCATGTCGAGCATGGGGGCGAGCGCTTCGGCTGATGTGCCCAGCCCCATCGCCATATCGGCCACGCTGGCACGGCGGTGCCGGCGCAGATATTGACTCAAATCGGTGATAATCATGATGCGTTTCCTTTGCTTGCGGCGGTCTGGGTGCGCGCTTCTTTGTCAACGCGTTTGCTGCTTAAGCGCAGGCTGAAAAAGGCGGCAATCATCACTGCGCCCACCAGCGCCATCCATACGGTCGATTGGGCGGGGTGGCGGGCAAAAGTGGCGGCCTGATAATAAAAAGTGGCGGCGCAATAAGCCAGGCCGGTGGTCCACAGCACCACAAATGCGCTCCAGCGCGCGCCTGCTTCTTGATACACCACGGCCACGGTGGCGGTGCAGGGAAAATAAAGCAGAATAAACAGCAAATAGGCAAACGCGCCGATGCTGCCGTCGAAACGGCTCTGCATGGCACCGAAAGTGCCTGTGCCCAAATGGTTTTCTTCGGCAACGGCCGCTTCGCCGCTATCGGCAGCGCCCAAGCCCAAGGGATCGGCCCATGCACCGAGCGCCTCGCCCAAGTTGGCCGGTATGGTGGCAAAGGCATCGGTCACAGCGTTGCCGAAGTGGAATTCTTCATCGGCGGTGGCCGCGCCGCTGTCGCTGGCGGCCAAGGCGCTGTAGGCGGCGTTGAGCGTGCCGATCACGGCTTCTTTGGCCAAAACGCCGGTGAAAATGCCCACTGAAGCCGGCCAGTTGTCGGGTTGCAAACCCATTGGCGACAAAGCCGGCGTGATACTGCGCCCCACAGCGGCGAGCATGGATTTATCGCTGTTTTCATTGCCGTAGCTGCCGTCGGTGCCGATGGCGTTGAGCACGCTGAGCACCAGCACCATCGGCACAATCACGCGCCCGGCGCGCACGATAAAGCCTTTCAGGCGGTTCCAGGTGTGAATCAGAATGCCTTTGGGCGTGGGCAGGTGATAGGGCGGCAGCTCCATGATAAAAGGCGTGGCCTCGCCTTTGAGCAAGCTGTTTTTCAGCACCAAGCCGGTGAACACGGCGGCGATGATGCCGATAAGGTAAAGGCTGAACACGATATTCTGCCCGTTGCGCGGGAAAAAAGCCGCCGCAAACAACACATACACCGGCAGGCGCGCCCCGCACGACATAAAAGGCGCCATGGCAATCGTCATCAAGCGGTCGCGCCGGTGCTCGAGCGTGCGGGTGGCCATCACGGCCGGCACGTTGCAGCCGAAGCCCACAATCAGCGGCACAAAGCTTTTGCCCGGCAGGCCGATCCAGCGCATAAAACGATCCATCACAAAAGCCGCGCGCGCCATATAGCCCGAATCTTCAAGCATGGAAAGAAAAAGATACAGAAAGCCGATAATCGGAATAAACGTGGCCACGGTTTGAATGCCGCCGCCGATGCCGTCGGCCAGCAGCAGATTGAGCCATTCGGGCGAACCTGCGCTTTGCAGCAGCGCTTTGAAGCCGTCTACAAACACCGCGCCGAAAAATTGGTCGAAAAAATCGATAAATGCGCCGCCGATGTTGATGGTGAACATAAACATCAAATACATCATCAGCAAAAAAATGGGAATGCCCAACACGCGGTTGAGCACAATGCGGTCGATGCGCTCGGTGAGGTCGCGGCTGGCGCGCCCGCTGTGGTGCACGGCAGCGGCGGCCAATTGGTTGGCCAGGCCGTAACGCGCATCGGCCACCATAATGTCGATGTCGTCGCCCAGCGCGGCGGCTTCGGCTTTGGCTGCGGCCAATGCGGCGGGCGGGGCGCTTTTTTGCGCGAGCGCATCGCCTTCGAACAGGCGCACCGCCAGCCAGCGCGGTGAGGGGGCATCGGCCAGCAGCGGCAGCAGGCGCTCGACGGCCTGCTCGAGCGCGGGCTCATAATGCGGCACCAGTGCGGCCGCTTGCGGCGCGGCGGCAGCTTGGGCGATGGCCTGCTTCAATTCGGCCACGCCTTTGCCCGAAGCGGCGGCCAGCGCCACCACGGGGCAGCCCAATTTTTGCGCCAACAGCGCGGTGTCTACCTTCATGCCTTTGTCGGCGGCCACGTCGGTCATGTTCACCGCCAGCAGCAGTGGCACCTGCATTTCGGCAAGCTGGGTGGTGAGATAAAGATTGCGCTCGAGGTTGGAAGCGTCCACCACGTTCACCACCAAATGGGTGGTTTGCTCTTGGGCATAGCTGCGTGCCACCTGCTCATCCAGCGACACTTCTTGGTCGGTCACATCCAGCGAATAAGTGCCGGGCAAATCCACCACTTCAAAAGTGTTGCCGGCCTGCGAATATTCGCCGCTCACGCGCTCTACGGTTACGCCCGGCCAGTTGCCCACGCGTTGGCGCGAGCCGGTGAGGGCGTTGAATACGGTGGTTTTGCCGCAATTGGGGTTGCCGATCAGGCCTAAGGTGAAGCGTTGGCTCATGATAATTTCTCCACCAGCAAGGCATCGGCTTCGGCTTTGCGCAGCGATAAAGAAAAACCGCGCACGCTGATTTCCACCGGGTCGCCCATCGGTGCGATGCGTTTCACGGTGAGCTCCGCGCCGGGGGTGAGCCCCATGCTCAGCAGCTTTTTGCGGTAGGCGCGGCCGGTTTCGGCAAAGCCGCTGATGCGGGCGCGATCGTTGGGGCGTAAATCTTGCAGAGTGGTCATGTGTGGTTTCCAATTTATTCAGACGGCCTTTTTATTCAAGGGCATTGAGGCCGTCTGAAAATGTGTTTTTAAAGAGTTATTAAACGGCGCATACCAAAATGCGGTGCGCCATGCCGCCGCCCAAGGCCAAACGTGTGCCGCTGCGGCTCACCAAAAGGCCGCTGCCGCTGCGCTGGCACACGCTGATTTCTGCGCCGGGGTTGAGCCCCATTTCGGCGATGCGCTTGGCAAAATCGGGAGTGCCTTTGATCGACACCACCCGCACCGGCGTGTGCTCGGCGGCCATGCTGAGGGGAAAGGTTGGCGGAAGATTCATGCTTTTTTCCTTGATGATAATTTGCGTGTGGTTTTCAGACGGCCTTGTTAAATATAAAGGCAACAAGAATCATTACTGATTCAATAGCTGAAAATTGCTGTTTTGGAAATTCTACGCCGCTTTGACAGCCAAAAATTGATATTGCTCAAAAAATAATGAATAGGAATTGAAATCGTTAATTGTTGAGCAATGGTTGTGCAGGAAAGAGAGGTTTTGCAGCAGCCTGCGAAGAATCAAGCCGATTTGAAATTGGCTTGATATTGCGGCTTTCAATCCAAGCAACAACAATTTATAGTGGATTAGCAGAAAACTGAAACAAAGACAATAAATCTCAAATCGTGTGTAGGAAATGTAGCGCAACCACGCATGCAGTTTAAGGTTTAAATGGCTTCTGTTTGCGTGGTGTGTCACACGTCCTGCGCCGGCGTGTATCAGTTTTCATTCGTTATATATCTCATGATAAAAGGCCGTCTGAACCTGAAATGTTCAGACGGCCTTTGCTGATGTTGCGGCGTAAACTTAATCAGCCCAATGCCTTGCGTGCGCCGGCAAATAAGCGGTACCAGCCGCTCAATTCGCCCCAGCCTTCGGGCGCCCAGCTCATTTGCGCGCTGCGATACACACGCTCGGGGTGCGGCATCATGATGGTCACGCGCCCGTCGGCGCTGCTCACGCCGGCAATGCCTTGCGGCGAGCCGTTGGGATTGAGCGGGTAGGCTGCGGCGATTTGGTTTTGGCCGTCAACATATTGCAGGGCGATATTGAGGCCGCTTGAAACCTGTCCGCCCACATGCGCGAAATCGGCGCGGCCTTCGCCGTGGCTCACCACCACCGGCAGGCTGGAGCCGGCCATGTCGGCCAAAATCAGCGAGGCGGATTGGGGCACGTTCACCATACTCAAGCGCGCTTCGAATTGCTCGCTTTGGTTGCGTTTGAATTTCGGCCAGCCTTGCGTGCCGGGAATGATTTCGGCCAGATTGCTCACCATTTGGCAGCCGTTGCACACGCCCAGCGTGAGGGTGTCTTGGCGGTTGAAAAAGGCGGCAAATTGGTCGCGCAATTGCGGGTGGAACAACACCGATTTGGCCCAGCCTTCGCCCGCGCCGAGCACGTCGCCGTAGCTGAAGCCGCCGCAAGCGGCCAGCATTTGGAAATCGGCCAGCTGCACGCGCCCGGCCATCAAATCGCTCATGTGCACATCGTAAGCATCGAAGCCGGCGCGGGTGAAGGCGGCGGCCATTTCGATTTGGCCGTTTACACCTTGCTCGCGCAAAACGGCGATTTTCGGCTGCGCGCCGCGGTTGATAAACGGCGCGGCGATGTTTTCATTTACATCAAAGGTTAAATCGGCAAAAAGGGCGCTGCGTTTGTCGTCGGCCAAAAGTGCGTATTCGCTGTCGGCGCATTCGGGGTTGTCGCGCAGGCGCTGCATCTGCCAGCTGGTTTCCGCCCAGGCTTTTTGCAGGTCGAGGCGGTCTTCGTTGAGCAGCACGGTGTTGCGGTTTTGAATCAGCAGGCGCTCGCTGTGGTTGATGGCGCCGATTTGATGCAGCGCAGCGGCCAGGCCGGCTTCTTCAAAGGCCGTCTGAACGGCTTCGATGTGCTCGCCCGCCACTTGTATCACTGCGCCCAATTCTTCGTTAAACAAAGTGCGTGCGGCGGCGTCTTGCAGCTTGTTGCTGCCGCTTTGCTCGCGGGTTTGCTCAATCATGGCCGCCAAATCCAGATTCATGCCCAAATGCGACGCAAAGCTCATTTCCGCCAGCGTGGCCAAAAGGCCGCCGTCGCCGCGGTCGTGATAGGCCAAAAGTCTGCCCTCGGCCACCAAGCTTTGCATTACTTGGTAAAAAGCGGCCAAATGATGGCTGTTGTTTAGATCAGGTGCGCTGCCGCTGATGTTTTTCCACACCTGGCTCAAGGCGCTGCCGCCCATACGGCTGCGGCCGAAGCCCAAATCGATGGCGAAAATGGCGCTGTCGGCCGTGTTTTTCAGCTCGGGCGTGAGGGTGCGGCGCACATCCTGCACCGGCGCAAAGGCCGAAATAATCAGCGATAAGGGCGACACCACTGATTTTTGCGCGCCCTCATCCTGCCACACGGTTTTCATGGAAAGCGAATCTTTGCCCACCGGAATGCTTAGCCCCAGCGCTTGGCAGGTGTGCGACACGGCTTCTACCGTGCGGTAGAGTTTTTCGTCTTCGCCGGCATTGCCGCAGGCGGCCATCCAGTTGGCGGAAAGCTTGATGTTGCCCATTTTGCCGATGTTTACGCCGGCAATATTGGTGATGGCCTCGCCAATGGCCATGCGGCCGGAAGCAGGCGCGTCAAACAGCGCCACGGTGGGCTTTTCGCCCATGCTCATGGCTTCGCCTTGGTGGGTGTTGAAGCCCATCATGGTGACGGCGGCATCGGCCACCGGCGTTTGATATTTGCCCACCATTTGGTCGCGGTGGGTGAGGCCGCCCACGCTGCGGTCGCCAATGGTGATGAGGAAGTTTTTTGAAGCCACGGTGGGCAGGCGCAACACGCGGTAGGCCGATTCGCGCAAATCGTATTGGCCGGCGTCAAACACGCTTTCAGACGGCATTTGTTTGCTGTCGCTGCGGGTGGTTTTCGGCGGCTTGCCCAAGAGCACATTGAGCGGCAGATCCACCGGATTGTTGCCGTATAAATCGTCGCGCACCTGCAAATGGCCGTCGTCGGTGGCTGTGCCCACCACGGCAAAAGGGCAGCGCTCGCGCGCGCAAATGCGGCGGAAGGTTTCCAAATCTTTTTCGAGAATGGCCAACACATAGCGCTCTTGCGCTTCGTTGCACCAAATCTGCATCGGGCTCAAACCGTGCTCTTCCAGCGGCACATCGCGCAATTTAAACACCGCGCCGCGCCCGGCATCGTTTACCAATTCGGGAAAGGCGTTGGAGAGGCCGCCCGCGCCCACGTCGTGGATCGACACAATCGGGTTGGCCGCGCCCAGCTGCCAGCAGCGGTCGATCACTTCTTGCGCGCGCCGCTCGATTTCGGGGTTGCCGCGCTGCACCGAGTTGAAATCCAAATCGGATTGGTTGGTGCCGGTGTCCATGCTCGAAGCCGCGCCGCCGCCCAAGCCGATGAGCATGCCGGGGCCGCCGAGTTGGATGAGCAGTGCGCCTTCGGGGATTTCGTCTTTATGCGTTTGCTGCGCCTGAATGCTACCCAGGCCGCCGGCGAGCATAATCGGCTTGTGGTAGCCGCGCATCTGGCCTTGATATTGTTCTTCAAAGGTGCGGAAATAGCCCAAAAGGTTGGGGCGGCCGAATTCGTTGTTGAACGCGGCGCCGCCAATCGGCCCTTCGAGCATGATGTCGAGCGCGCTGCTGATGTGGCCGGGTTTGCCGTAGGCGGCTTCGACGGCAGAATATTGCTCCCACGGCTGCTCTGCGCCGGGAATGTTGAGGTTGGACACGCTAAAGCCGGTGAGGCCGGCTTTGGGGCGCGAGCCTTTGCCGGTGGCGCCTTCATCGCGGATTTCACCGCCCGCGCCGGTGGCCGCGCCGGCAAAGGGCGCGATGGCGGTGGGGTGATTGTGGGTTTCCACTTTCATGATGATGTGGGTGTCTTCTTCGTGAAAGCGGTAGGCTTGGTTTTCAGCGGCGCTGGGATAAAAGCGCTCGATTTTTGCGCCTTCAATCACGGAAGAGTTGTCTTTATAAGCCACCACCGTGCCCTCGGGGTGGGCTTTGTGGGTGTCGCGTATCATGCCGAACAATGATTTCGGCTGCACTTGGCCATCGAGAATAAAATCGGCATTGAAAATTTTGTGGCGGCAATGTTCGGAATTGGCTTGCGCAAACATCATCAGCTCGACATCGCTGGGATTGCGCTTGAGAATTTGATAGTTTTCCACCAAATAATCGATTTCATCAGGCGAGAGTGCCAAGCCCAATTCGCGGTTGGCCTGCATCAAAGCTTCTTTGCCCGCGCCCAACACGTCTACCGTGTTGAAGGTTTGCGCCTGCGGATGGGCAAACAGCGCCGAGGCCGCTTGAAAATCGGCCAGCACGCTTTCGGTCATGCGGTCGTGCAAAAGCGCTGCCCATTGCTGCTTTTGCGCTTCGGTGAGTGCACCTTCAATCCACACCGCCATACCGCGCTCGATGCGCTCGATGTTATCCAAGCCGCAATTGCGGGCGATGTCGGTGGCTTTCGAGGCCCACGGCGAAATGGTGCCGATGCGCGGGGCAATCAAAAATAAATGCAGGCCTGCTGATGCTTGCGGTGTTTGTCCAACACTTTCGGCAGCCAGCAAGGCCTGCAATTTTTCAATACTTTCAGCATCCGGCGCATCGGCGCTGCCTGCGAAATACCAATATTCGCTCTTCAGCCCGGCGGGAGGCAGGCCGGCGGCAGCGGCTTTTTGCAATAATTTTTCAACACGGAAATCAGACAAGGCAGTAGCGCCGCGCAAGGGCAAAACAACAGACATAAATTCGGCTCACAGTGCGGTTGGAAAGAAGTGCGATTGTACGCCGAATCCGCCTTTTCTGCTTGGGTATTTTATGCAGAAAGTGTGCTTCAGACGGCCGTTGTGCCTTGCCGCAACAAGGCTGAAAAGCCCGTATGCAAGCCGATTGTGTAAAGCGGATGTTTATGTTAATTTCACCTCATCAGCAACCGATAAGCCCAACACAAGGAGGCCGTATGAAAAAAATAGAAGCCATCATCAAACCTTTCAAGCTCGATGATGTGCGTGAAGCCTTAACCGAAATCGGCATCACCGGCATGACGGTGAGCGAGGTGAAAGGTTTCGGCCGCCAAAAAGGGCACACCGAAATTTACCGCGGTGCAGAATATGCGGTGGATTTTCTGCCCAAAGTCAAACTCGAGCTGGTGCTCGCCGATGCCGATGTGGAACGTGCGGTGGAAGTGATTGTGGAAGCGGCGCGCTCGGGCAAAATCGGCGACGGCAAAATTTTTGTGTCGCCCATTGAAGAAGCCGTGCGCATCCGCACCGGCGAGCGCTCCGATGCGGCTGTGTGAAAATCGTGATCAACAGGCCGTCTGAAAGATAACCGTAGATAACCGGCTTTTCAGATGGCCTGTTGCAGATAAAAAAAGGGTGTGACCACGGTCACACCCTAAACACACACACATCAAGAGGAAAGAGATACAGCAGGTAAATCAGTTTTTCGGGGCTTGGTCGGCTTGTTTTTTCACCCAGAAAAATAAAAAAGTGGCAATCACAATCACAAAAGCAATGGTGATAAAAGATAAAATGCCCACAGGCGAGGCGAATAATTCTTTAAGCAGCTCCATAATCGTTCCCTTTAATATTTTGTTATTGCTGTTGTTGATGCGCTTTTTGCAGCGTTGGTGCGATTATAGATAAAAACCGTGTTTAGGCTTTGATACAAGTCAAGGTTGGCACGGTTGGCAGGGAAAAGCTTGAAAATGAAGCAGATAGAGGCAGGTTAAGGCGGTTTAAGCAAAATCGGCCCGGATATTTATCCGAGCCGATTTTGCTGTGGGATGATTCAGACGGCCGCTTCTGTAAAGGCATCGGAGAAAAAAGCATTTTTGGGCAGGCCGCGTTCTTGCTCAAGCACTTGCTGCGCGCCCATGATCATTTTGCTCGAGCCGCAGGCATACACTTCAAAGGCCGATAAATCGGCATAATCGGTCAACACATGCTGCTGGATGTAGCCGCGCGCACCCGCCCAGCTTTCAGACGGCCTCGATAACACCGGCGTGAAACGCGCATCGGGCAGCTCGGCAATCAAATCGGCGGCTTCTTGCAATTGATACAGATCCGCTTCATGGCGCGCGCCCCAATAAAGGTGCACGGGGCGGCGGCTGCCGATGGCAATCATGTGGCGCAACAGGCTTTTTATCGGCGCAAAGCCGGTGCCGGTGGCGAGCATAATCACCGGTTTTTCACTCTCTTGCAGGGTGAACGTGCCCAAAGGGCCGCGAATGCGCAAAATGGCTTTTTCTTTCACGCTGGCCGCTTCGCCAAACAGCATATTGGAAAACAAACCGCCCTCGTGTTTGCGGATATGCAATTCCAAAATATCGGCATTGGCCGGATGATTGGCCATCGAATAGCTGCGCACATGGTTGTCGCGCAGCAGAATATCGATGTATTGGCCGGGCCAAAACACAAAAGGCGGCGCTTTGGGCAGAGCCAGCTTGAGCAGCGCCACATCATGGAGAAATTCGATGCCGGCCACGCGCGCGGGCAGGGTTTTTACCGGTGGCGCACCGGCACCGTTGTAACCCGCCACTTTCAGCGCCACATCGCTTTGCGCCGTGCTGCAACACATCAATATTTTGCCCGCGGCCATCTCTTCGCTGCTCAGCGCCAATTCAGCATGGCTGCCCTGTTGCACTTGGCCGGAGAGCACTTCGGCCTTGCATTGGCCGCAAATGCCGTTTTGGCAGGAATGGGGCAGATTGAGGTTTTGGCGTTTGGCCGCGGCCAAAATCGGCTCGCCGGCTTCAACGGTGAAAGCGGTGTGGTCGGGGGCGAGGGTAACGGTATAAGGCATAATTCGGAGCAGGCTGGCGGAAAAGAGCCGATTATAGCGAATTTTCGCGTGTTTTGCTGGCTGCGCAGTAGCCCGAACGGGTTTTCTACTTTAGAATAAGCGCTCTTTATATTTAAGATAATACAAGGGAGCAGAGCATGAAAAAAACCTTATTGGCCGCCTCGCTGGCGGTATTGGGCTTGAGCGCCTGCGGCAGCCTCAACGACAAAACACCGTATGAAATGGCGCAAATTTCGATGGCGCGCAGCTTGAAGCAAGATCACAGCTACAATTTCCAAGGCGAAATGCGCGCTTATTTGAGCAAACCGCAAGAGGGCGTGGCGCCGGAAACCGTTTCGGCAAACCGGCAGGCACAAGCCTTGGCTGATGAAACCGCCGCTGCTGATGAAGCCATTACCGCCGCAAGCGCCGCCGCAGCGGCTGCCGATGCCGCAGCGGCAAGTGATGCTTCGCCGGCTGAAACCGAGCAGGAAGCCGCCGCCGCCATTGCCGCCGCACAAGACGAAGCCGCTGCCATGCAGGCTTTTATTGATGCTTATGCCAGCAATATGGGCGGCAAAATGGCAGATTACCTGCAAGAATATCCGGCGCTGGCGCATTATATTGCCAATGGCCGTCTGAAAGTAGACGGTGCATTGGATTTGCGTGCAGAAAAAATGGAGCTCACGCCTGAATTGGTGCTGCAAGGGCGCAATGAATACACTTCGATTAAAGTGCCGATGCTGTTCAACGGCAAAGACATGAGTGTTACCGTCGACACGCCTGCGCTGGTGCCGGTGGTGCTGGGCTTTTTCACCGACATGCCGATGCGCGAACGCCTGATTCACGAGCCGATACGCTTCACGCTCAGCGATGAAGATAAAAAAGGTCTGCCGCTGCGCAATGCCATGAATGCCTTTGTGCAAGCGGCCTACAGCGCTTACTCAGCTTTGCCGCCCGAAGCCTTCCGCTTGAAAGAAATGGACGCTTTCGGCAAGCAAACCGGCAGCCGCTACCGCGTGGAATATTCGATGAACACGGCCAACAGCCGCCTTTATAATGAAGCGCTGTTGCGCGATTTCCTCGCCAAACTCGATGAGTTGGAGCGCACCACACCCGAAGCCGGCGCTACGGCTGAAGGCTATGAAGAAGTGCGTGAATTTGCCCGCCAAAGTTTAGAGGCCAATCAAATGTTTGATGCCGACAAAATGCTCGGTAGCCCGATGTTTACCAGCCTTTATCTCGACCGCAAAGGCCGCCTGCTCGGCCTGCGCCAATACATGCAGCTCAACGGCAGCAAAGCGCAGGCGTTGAATATCGATGCGGGTGTGAAGCTTTTCAACTACGGCAAGCCGGTGTTTGCATTTAAGCCGCAAAATGCCAAAGTGATTGAAATTGCCGATTTGATTAAATCCGTCAAAAGCCAAGATGCATACGGCTTGTCCGCTATTGACGGCTATGCGGACACTGCGTATGACAGCGGCGATGTGGAAGACATCGAATTGCCGCAAGCGCCCAATGTGATTGAAGAGCATGTGGTGGGACGCAAAGCTTCTTAAGCGCGTGTTTTCTCGGCCACAAAAATGCCGTCTGAAAGTTTCAGGCGGCATTTTTATGTTAGGCATATGAATGACGCCGCAAAAAGCGCGGCGTGCGCACCCAAAGTCAAATATGGTGAATGTAAGAAAAAGTGACACGGAACGCCATTTTACAACGGCGTAGGTTGGGTTGATAAACCCAACGTTTCAGACGGCCTGTGGATTTGTTGGGTTGACAACCCAACCTACCCGCCGTATCACTTTTTTATGCATTTCACTATTGGCATTTCAGACGGCCTGCAAGATTCAATTAACTTAAATTCAATGCCGTGCACGATACATGCGTATGATTACGCCGCAAAAAGCGCGGCGTGCGCACCAACGGCGCTGCTTTGTACTGGGCAGCCGTCTTTGCAGTTGCGACAGATATTCGGTTTTATACCAATCCAAAAACCTAACTTCGTTGTCTCGCCTTGCCGTACTATCTGTACTGTCTGCGGCTCGCCGCCTTGTTAGCTTACTTTTTTGAATTGGTATTACAAAGCTCTCAATCTGACAAAACAATGCCGTCTGAAAAAAGTTTCAGACGGCATTGTTTTGTGTCATGCGTATGATTAGCTTTGTTTTAGCAAAGCTAATCGTGTCTACGCTTGCTGCAAGGTTGTGATGATGATAAAAGGCCGTCTGAAACCTTTCAGACGGCCTTTCAAGCTTGCAAATCCGGTTTGTTATTTGGCTTTGGGCGCGCCCACTTTAACCAGCTTCACATCAAATACCAGCGTGCTGTTGGGGCCGATTTTGTCGCCCATAGCGCGGTCGCCGTAGGCCAGTTTGGCCGGCACGAAGAAGGTGTATTCGCTGCCTTCTTTCATCAGCTGCAAGCCCTCGGTCCAGCCCGGAATCACTTGGTTGAGCGGGAAGGTTACCGGCTCGTTGCCGTGCTGTTTGCTGCTGTCGAACACGCTGCCGTCGATCAGGCGGCCTTCGTATTCCACGGTAACGATTTCATCGGCTTTGGGCTGCGGGCCGCTGCCCTCGGTTTTCACTTGGTATTGCAGGCCGGAGGCGGTGGTTTTCACGCCTTCTTTGGCGGCGTTTTCTTTCAGGAAGGCTTCGCCTTTTTCAAGATTGGTTTTGGCATCTTCCGCCATTTTGGCTTGTGCTTTTTGCTGTTGCTCGGCCAAGAATGCCATCATCACTTCTTGCGCCTGTTGCTCATTCATTTTCGGCTCTTTGCCATCCAGCATGGTTTGCACGGCTTCGTTGAAGAGCTTGATGTCAATCTCAGTGCCTTGGTCTTTCATCTGCTTGAGCGAGCGGCCGATGTCCACACCCATGGCGTAGCTGGCTTGTTGCGCGGGTGTGCCCAATTCGCCGGCAGCGGCAGAAGTGGTTTGCGTGCCGGAAGCGGCATCGGCGCTTTTCACTTCTTGTTTGCAGGCGGCCAGAGCAAGGGCGGAAGCCAGCGCAACGGCACCGAGTTTGAAAGTTTTGTTCATGATGATTCCTGAATGAAAAACGTAAAAAAGCATTATAACCAAGTTTTGGTTAAGATAATGGGCGGAATGTAATATTGAGGCCGTCTGAACATAAAATAGTTTCAGACGGCCTCGCTATATAACAGGCAAAGGTCTCGAGCTTTATTGTTTCACCACATAAGCCAGCGCGTATTTGCGCCCGGCTTCATTGCGCTCCCAATACACGCCCTGGATTTCCGGCTCGAAGCCGGGCAATTCGTTTACCCCTTCTTCGAGTGCGCGGAAATATTGCAAAGCTGCGCCGCCCCACACTTCGCCGGGCACGATGCAGAGCACGCCGGGCGGATAGGGCAGCGCGCCCTCGGCGGCAATGCGGCCTTCGATTCGGCTCAAAGGCACAAGCTCGATGCGGTTGCGGATATAGGCATCGTGGGTTTCAGACGGCATTTGCGCCAGCTTCGGCCATTTTTCGCGCTGAAACATGTCTTGCAGCAATTGGTTGAGTTTGTGCTTGCGGTAGAAATTGTGCATTTTTCGGCACAAATCCTGAATGCGCATGTTTTGATACACGGGGTGCGCCGCCACGAGGCCGGGCAGCATTTCGCGCACCCACACATCGGCTTCGTATAGCTCTTCAAAGCGGGCGATGGTGGCCACCAAATGCTGGAATTTGGCCATGTTTTCCGCCGGTGTGAGCAAAAACAAAATCGAATTGAGGTCGGCTTTTTCGGGAATGAGCGAGCGCTCGCGCAGATAATGTGCCAGCACGGAAGCGGGAATGCCGGTGGCTTCGTATTCGCCGGTATCGCGGTTGATGCCGGGCGTGGTGAGTAAAAGCTTGCAGGGATCGATAAAATATTGGTTTTCGGCGTAGCCGTCGAAATCGTGCCAGGCCGCATCTTTGGCAAAACGAAAATAGCGGATGTCGTCCACCATTTGCTCGGTGTCGTGCGCCTGCCAGGGCGTGCCGTCAACTTTGGGCGGCACGAAAGGTTTGATGAGTTTGCAGGTTTGCAGCAGCATTTTGCGCGCTTCGATGCCGCCGATCACGCATTCGCGCCACATGCGCAGGCCGGCTTTGCCTTTGTGCATTTTGGCATTGACATCCAGCGAGGCAAACAGCGGGTAAAACGGGCTGGTAGAGGCATGCATCATAAAGGCATTGTTGAAACGCTTGTGGTTGCAATAGCGCGGCTGGGTGCTGATGTGGTTGTCTTTTTTGTGGATTTGCGAAGTTTGCGAAAAGCCGGCTTGTTGTTTGTGCACCGATTGGGTCACCAAAATGCCGGGGTCGTTTTCATTCAAATCGAGCAAGAGCGGCGAGCAATCGCGCATCATCGGGATAAACTGCTCGTAGCCCACCCAGGCGGAATCAAACAAAATATAGTCGCACAAATGGCCGATGCGCTCGAGCACCTGGCGGGCGTTGTAAATCGTGCCGTCGTAAGTGCCCAGCTGAATCACCGCCAAGCGAAACGGGCGCGCTTCATCGGCGCGCTCGGGCGCCACTTCGCGTATGCGCGCGCGTATGCTTTGTTCGTCGAAATCGGCTGCGGGAATGCCGCCGATTAAGCCGTAGGCATTGCGCGCGGTTTGCATATACACGGGAATGCCGCCGCTCATGGTGAGCGCGCCTTGATGCACCGATTTGTGGTTGTTGCGGTCGAACAAAACCAAATCGCCGTGCGCCACTAGCGCGTTGATGCACACTTTGTTGGCCGCAGATGTGCCGTTGAGCACAAAATAGGTTTTGTCGGCGTTATACACTTTGGCCGCATGCGCCTGCGCGGCATAGGCGGGGCCTTCGTGAATGAGCAAATCGCCCAGGCGCACATCGGCGTTGCAAGAATCGGCACGAAATAAGGTTTCGCCGAAATAAAGGAAAAAACGGCGGCCGGAAGGATGCTTGCGGAAAAATTGGCCGCCTTGGTGGCCGGGGCAGTCGAAAGCGGCGTTGCCGTAATCGGTGTAGTCTTTCAAAGCCTGGAAAAAGGGCGGGTCGAGCGAATCGATGTAATCGGCAGCGGCGGCATTGATGAGCTGGCCGTTGTAATATTTTTGGTCGAGCGATAATTCAATCACGCCATACACTTCGGGCAGCCATTCGGCAGGCACGCTCTGGCCGTATTCCACCGCCGCGAAAATCGGCACGGCAAAGCCGATGCGTTCCAATTCTTCCCACACCATAGCCAAATCGGCCACCGTGGCCACCACGGCACACACGTTGGTGAAATCGGTCATGTCGATGTCCATGGTTTTGTAGTGACACTCAAATGCAAATTCGGTGCCTTTGCTGGCGGCGATTTTCATGGGCTTGTCCTTTTGTGTGCGGGTGGTTTTCAGGGCAAAAGAATAGGGCAAATAGAGCAGGGTGTCTATAGCAAATGCAAGGCGGAATGGGGCGGAAAGGGGTAATACAGAAAGGCCGTCTGAAAAGTTTCAGACGGCCTTTCTGATGGGCTGCCAAAAGGTTTAGTTTTCCGTTTCGGCGTTTTTCTTGGGTGCCGGTTTTTTGGCGGCCAAGCCCAGCGATTTTTGCCATTCGGCCGGAGATTTCAACAAATCCAAAGCTTTGCGCAATTGATCGTCTTTGGCCGGATTGGGGATGCGGCGGCTTGAGAGGTCTTCTTTTTCGTCGCCTTTTGCGGCCGGTGATTTGGCGGCGGGATCGTCGGGGATAAAGGTGGGCACTTCGCCGCGCACTTCATCGCCGCCGATGGGGTTGCCGATGTGGCCGAGCAAATCGGCTTCGCGGCTCTCGAAAGTGCGCGCTTTATCTTTCACTTCCACATCGGGCACAATGCCTTGCGCCTGAATCGAGCGGTCGTTGGGGGTGTAGTAAAGTGCGGTGGTGAGCTTCACGGCGCTGCCGTTGGAGAGCGGCAGCACGGTTTGCACCGAGCCTTTGCCGAAGCTTTGCGTGCCCACAATCACGGCGCGTTTGTGGTCTTGCAGGGCGCCGGCAACGATTTCAGAGGCCGATGCGGAGCCGGAATTGATCAGCACGGTGATGGGGATGGTTTTTAATTCCGGCGGCAGGTTGGCCAATGGATCGCGGCCGCTGGCGAGCATGTAGTCTTCCGGGGTGGCGCGCAGGCTCATGCCGTCGCGGCCGTTGCGCCCTTTGGTGCTCACCACCGGCGCATCTGCGGGCAAAAAGGCGGCAGACACGCCCACAGCGCCGTTGAGCAAGCCGCCCGGGTCATCACGCAGGTCAATCACCAAGCCTTTGAGCGGGGCTTTGTTTTCTTTTTCCAGCGCTTGGGCGGCTTCATTCAGCGCGGCCACGGTGCGCTCTTGAAATTGGCTGATGCGGATATAGCCGTAGCCCGGTTCGAGCAGGTGATGGCGCACGCTCTTCACTTTGATGATGGCGCGGGTGATTTTAACCACAATCGGTTGGTTGGCATCTTTGCGCGAAAGGGTGAGGGTGATGGTGGTGCCGGGCTTGCCGCGCATTTTTTTCACTGCTTCGCTCACGTTCATGCCGCGGGTGGATGCGCCGTCGATTTTCACAATCAAGTCGCCGCTTTTCACGCCGGCGCGCTCGGCCGGGGTGTCTTCAATCGGCGCCACCACTTTGATAAAGCCGTCTTCCGCACCCACTTCCATGCCCAAACCGCCGAATTCGCCGCTGGTGGATTCTTTCAGGTCGGCATAGTCTTTAAGCGTCATGTATTCGGAATGCGGGTCGAGGCCGGCCACCATGCCTTTCATGGCACCTTCGATCAGCTCGTCGTCTTTTTTGTCTTGGTAGTAATTGGCTTTAATCTGGCCGTAAACTTCGGCCATGGTGCGGATGGATTGCACCGGCAGCGCTTCGTTGGTTTTGTCTTTATCGGCGGCCAGGCTTTGCACGCTCAGGCTGAGTATCACGCCGCTGAACGCGCCGAGGGTGTAGAGGGCGACTTTTTTCAAAGTGGATTTTGCCATGGGTTTTGCTTTCTCTTTTCTGCTTGCGGCAGGCTTTCAGACGGCCTGCGGGATAATGTGGCACTTTATGTGATTTGCTTCTTGCGGGCAACTGTGCGGGGGTAAAAATACGCTAACTGATATGATAAATAATGCGGGTTAACGTATCCAAGAGAGCGGGTTCATCGGCTGGCTGCGGTAGCGGATTTCCAGATAAAGCCCTTGCTCGCCGGAGGGCAGGCCGCCGCTGCGGCCGATATTGCTGCCGGCCGATACGCTGCTGCCGCCGGCCACGGATACGCCCGACAAGCCGGAATACACGCTCACATAGCCGTCGCCATGATCGATCACCACCATATTGCCGTAGCCTTCGAGCGGGCCCGCATAGGCCACGCTGCCGGCGGCAATGCTCTGCACGGGTGCCGGTGCGGTGGCGAAAAACACGCCGCGCCAACTGCCGCCGCTGGGGCGGGGTTGGCCGAAGCGGCCGCTGATGCTGCCGCCCACGGGGCGGCGCAGGCGGCCCTGCATGGCGCTGAAGCCGCTGCGGCTGACCTGCATTTCGGCTGGAGCTTGCAAGGCGCGGTCTTCGGCAGTGAGGGTGGAGCGCGGCGTGGTGGTTTTATTGGCGGGTTTCTTGTCGGCCGTTTGGGCGGCGGGTTTGGCGGGGCTCTTTTTATTTTTGGCCGCTTGTTCGGCGCGGGCTTTGTTGGCGGCGGCAATGCGCGCTTGGGCGGCTTTTTGGCGCGCGGCGGCTTCTTGTTTGCGTTTTTCGGCGTTGCGTTTGGCTATGTCGGCCAAAAGGGCGTTGAGGCGCTGCTCATCGGCACGCAATTTGGCGATGCGTTTGGCTTGGTTGTCGATTTGGGCGGATAGGGCGCGGCTTTCGGTTTGGGCGGTGGAATTTTCGCGGCCGAGCTTGCCCAGCGCGGCCTGCTTTTGCGCTTTGAGGGTGTTGAGACGCGCCACTTCGGCATTGATGGCGGTTTCTTGTGCGCCCAATTCGGCTTGCTGCTGCACAAGCCTGGCAATCACGCGTTCGTTGGCTTGGTTGATGTAGCGGGTGTATTGCAGATAGCGCTCTTTTTGGCCGGGCTCGGCGTTTTTCAGAAACAGCATCACGGCGTTGGGCTGGCGGTTTTTATAATGGCCGCTCAAAAGGCGCGCCACTTGCGCTTTGGTGCCGGCCACTTCGGTTTTCAGACGGCCTAATTCGTTTTGCAGGGTTTGCAGCTTTTGCCAGGCATCGCGCTGCTGCCGGTTGACTTCGCTTAAGGCTTGCTGCGCTTTGGCCAGCGCGGCGCGGGTTTGCGCCAAGGTTTGCTCGGCGCTTTTTTGGGCAGCCTGTTTGGCCTGTAAATCGGCTTGGGCGGCGCTGATGGCTTGGCGGATATCGCTCAAATCGCCGGCATCGGCGGCCGGAGCAGGTTCGGGTGCGGCCAAAAGGGGCGCGGAGAGGCCGAGCAGGGCGGCGAGCAGCAAGGGTTTAAACGGCATGATGTGTTTCGATCGGGTTGGGCGCAAACGGGGTGATTATACTGGTTTGCCAGGCCGTCTGAAAGCGTGCCGCGCATATCGGTGCAATGTTTCAGACGGCCTTGCAAAAACGGCACACAAGCCCCATATCGAGAGGCAAACCTTAAGAGAAGTTCCGATATGAATTTAGCAGATCATTTTCTGATTGCCATGCCCTCGATGGATGACCCGTTTTTCGAAGGCAGCGTGGTGTATCTTTGCGAGCACAACGACGAGGGCGCGCTGGGCGTGATTATCAACAAGCCTTCGCCGGTGACGATGGATTTGGTGTTTAGCGCATCTGAGAGCGAAATGCCCGAGCGTTTTCAAAACGAATGGGTAATGATGGGCGGGCCGGTGCAGATCGACCGCGGCTTTGTGGTGCACACGCCGGTGGGCTCGTGGCAGAGCAGCCTCTTGGTGAACGATGATGTGGCGATGACCACTTCGCGCGATATTATCGAAAATCTGAGCAAACCCGGCGCGGTGGATAAAGCGGTGGTGAGCATAGGCTATTCGAGCTGGAGCAAAGGCCAGCTTGAGCGCGAGCTGGCGGGCAATTCGTGGCTCACCGTGCCGGCGGACACGCATATTTTGTTTGACCTGCCTTATGCCGAGCGCTATCAGGCGGCACTGGCCAAGCTCGGCATCGAGCAGGCCGGTCTGATGAGCGGCGCCGGCCATGCATAAAGCGCCCACCGGCACCACGCTGGCGTTTGATTTCGGCGAAGCGCGCATCGGCGTGGCCGAGGGCGATGCCGAAGTGGGCACGGTGCATCCGCTCGCCACGGTAACGGGCGAGGGCAACGAAGCCAAATTCGCCGCCATTGCCAAGCTGGTCGCAGAATGGAAGCCGCGGCAATTGGTGGTGGGGCTGCCGGCACACACCGATGGCAGCGAGCACGAGCTCACGCGCTTGTGCCGCAAATTCGGCCGCCGCCTGCATGGGCGCTTTGGTTTGCCGGTGTATTGGGTGGACGAGCGTTTGTCGTCACTTTATGCCGAAAGCCTGCTGGCTGAAGCGCAGGTGTTTGGGCGCAAACAAAAAGCCGTGCTCGATCAAGTGGCCGCGCAAGCCATATTGCAGGGCTTTTTCGAAGGCGGGGCGGCGGAATATTTCAATGGCCGTGAAGCGGCGGGCGAAGATTAAGGTTTGTTCACATTTCATCCCGCTCTTGCACTAATGTCGGCTCAAGCTCTTGCTTGCAGATAAATGATAAACAGGCTCTATAAAAAGGCCGTCTGAAAAGAAAAATCTTTCAGACGGCCTTGATTTTGTTCAATTAAAATTGCTATATATCCATAAAGCGCTCTGCTACACTAAAACCCTTTCCAACCTTTTATACCATTTAAAATAAATAATCTATAATAAAGCCCATTCACAAGCCACCAGCGAACAGAGTTTGTCTTTTTCTGCAACCAACGCATT
>RCMY010000136.1_pt1 | contig 68222 bp, 62 predicted proteins | sample 2041341 | NCBI WGS metagenome assembly RCMY01 (sample SAMN09708234, study PRJNA481090) | Marine sediment metagenome, whole genome shotgun sequencing project. | reverse complement strand
ATCGGCAAACGGGTCACAGATGCGCTGCCCTTTGGCAAAAGCGTCGTTACCGAAGATACGACCACAACAATTGTCGGGGCCATCGGTCCTGCAGAAGGGTTCGTCTTGGCGCTTGGCACCGGCACGATCATTGCACGGCAACGCGGGGGCGTTCAGACCTGCATCGGCGGTTGGTGTTATCAGGTGTCGGATCAGGCGTCGGGCGCATGGTTGGGTCATGGCGCGCTAGAGCAAACATTGCTGGTGGTCGATGGCATTGTACCCGCAAGCGCCCTGTCTGACCGGATGCTGGGAAACCTTGGCGGTGCTGCGGGGATCGTGCAGTTCAGCCTAAAGGCACGTCCGGGCGATTTTGGGACACTTGCGCCCGATGTTGTCGAAATGGCAGCGGCAGGCGACCCGATTGGCCGGATGTTGATGCAGCGCGGCGCTGATTACTTGCAAAGCGCACTTGGCGCACTCGAATATCAGACAAATGACATCCTATGCCTGTCGGGCGGGGTCGGGCCGCATTATGCGGGATATCTGCCGGTTCAAATGACCGCTAATCTGACTCCGGCACAAGGGCGTGCCGTAGATGGTGCATTTGCCCTGGCCAAAAGCGCAGCCGCCCAATGACACATGCGCCCGTGGCCTATGTCGGTTCGCGCATCTTCGATGGCGTCACGATGTGGGAAGGCTGTGCATTATTTCTGCTGTCGAGCGGCGAAACACGCATTTTGAAACCGCAGGACCTGCCATCTGATTGCGACTTGATCAGGCTGGATGGGGGCACACTGTCGCCTGGGTTTGTGGACTTGCAAGTCAATGGCGGCGGCGGTGTGATGTTCAATGATGCCCCCACGGTTGATACCCTGCGGACGATGTCGTCGGCGCATCGGGGGCTCGGGACAGCGGTCATCCTGCCCACTTTAATCACAGATACCCCCGATCAGACTGCCGCAGCGATTAAGGCTGTCATCGCCGCCCTTGATCAGAAAATTCCGGGCATCGTCGGCCTGCATCTTGAAGGGCCGCATCTAAGCGTCGCACGTAAAGGTGCCCATGAAGGCGCGCTGATCCGGCCGATGCAAGACAGCGACCTTCGCGGGCTTTTGGCCGCAGTCGAACGCATCCCGAATCTGATGATGACAGTCGCACCGGAAACCGTAACAAACGCGCAGATCAAGGCGATGGCAAATGCAGGGATCATTGTATCCCTTGGCCACAGCGACTGCGATTACGATACCGCAATGGCCGCCTTTGACGCAGGCGCGCGCTGTGCCACCCACCTTTTCAACGCGATGAGCCAAGCCCAAGCGCGCGCACCCGGTTTGGTGGGGGCAGCACTGGATCATTCCGGGGCTGCCAGCGGGTTGATTGCGGATGGCGTGCATGTCCACCCCGCGATGATCCGCGCTGCGCTCGCTGCCAACAACGGGCCAAGCGACGTGTTTCTAGTGACCGACGCGATGGCGACGGCAGGGTCGGACATCACCAGCTTCAAACTGAATGGCCGCAAAATCTTGCGCGCCAACGGCAGACTGACGCTGGCAGATGGCACATTGGCAGGCGCAGACCTGACCATGCCACAGGCGATCCGGGTACTGGTTGAGGATGTCAAAGAACCGCTTGAAAAAGCGCTGGCACGCGCAACGACGATCCCCGCAAGGATGTTGCGCGCTCCCCCCTCGCTTGATCGCGCGGATGATCTGGTGTGGCTTAGCGACGATTTATCCAAGACGCTTTGGGTCGCTGAATTGTAAGGCGGCACAAGGTTTCCCCTGCGCCGCCATTGTCGTTATTTATCGCGTAGCGCTGCCATGATCTGATCATAGGCCTCGTGCGCTTTGACGCGCATTTCGTCGTCGGTAGCATCCTGAATAGGATGCGGCACCAACACGTACCTTGCGCCTTCCATGCCTAACGCTTTGCGTTGCGTTTCAGCCGCTTGGCCAAATGCGCTTGAGGCGACGGAAACAGACGGGATCCCCTGGATTTCAAACCAGACTGTATCGTGCATACTGCACGTGGTACATGATCCTCAGTCCGCCAATGCCTCGATCATAAAATCGCATTCATCGCGGATTTGATGGCGCAATGCGTCGGGGCAAGGTTTGGCGAATGTCGGCTTGGTATAGCGCCGGATTTCAACGCCGGGTGCGCCTTCGCCCAGCAAACGATCCAGTTCATCCAGCAGAATATTGCCGCGCGGTTTGCTGATGTTCAGCAACCCCACAACACCCTGCACCGATCCGGATCGTTCAGCAATCTGACGCACGACCGGGACGCGTTCATCCGTCGGGTCGAGAATAATAGTCATTCATGTCCTCCTCTGATTGCGATGTTAGCCCAGATCAATTTTTCTGGAAACGGAAATTGAACCGACAGCCCCTGTGGCCCAGCCATGGAACGCAGACGAAAACTTGCCCGCCTCGCCTCCTGCGACAACGATATGGATGTATTCTTTGCCTGCGAACTTCGGTGCCAGCTGTGCCAATTTTTCAGGCCCCATCTTCTCGGCATCAGCCTGCGGTATTCCGGCACCGGAATGGTCATCCTGCACCATTTCACTTAGGGGGCGCGACGTGACCTCTTGGATGCGGTCGCGCAGGCGGTCTTTGGAGTATGCGCCGTCCACGGTCAGTGTGTTGATGTGTTCCGGGCACACAACCAACAGCGCATCAACGGGCAGGTTATGCAGTTTGGGCATGAACACCCCTTCAAGCCCCTGCCCCAATGACCCTGCAATCTGATCCGGTTTGCGCGAAGTTTGATCTACGATATGCACCGGGCCGCCAGTCATAGCAAACACAGTCACGACGGAATCATCCGCTTTGAACCCGCGTTCGACATGCAGCGGTTCCCACGGTGACACGCCTTCGTTTTCGGCAAAGCACATGGTGTATTTCATCGGGTTGCCCAACACCGAACGTTCAACGCCCCCCGTTGTGGCCCCGCCGACATTGCGGATCACCAACCGCAGCGCACGCCCGATTGTGGCGTTGGCGCGGTTGCCCGCCCCCATCGCGCCAAGCCCTGCATTCATCCCAATCTTGTCGACGACGGGCCCATTTACGATCATGACTGTCGCGGCTCCCATCGTGGTTGCCGTGACCCCGTGAATGTTAAATTCATCGGTGCAAACCGCCTCGACCGCGGCAATCACCACGGGCAGGTATTCCGGTTTGCAGCCTGCCATCACTGCGTTGATTGCAATCTTTTCGACGGTGGCGATACCCATGTTCGGCGGCACCGTAGCAACGACATCTTGCGGGTCGCGGTGAGTGCCGGCCAGCATCCGCATCACCCGTTCGGGCGTCGGTGGCACCAGCGGCAAACCGTCTGAAAACCCCTGATCGAACATAAATTCAGCCACATCATCGCCACTGGCGACTTCCACCTTGCGGGCACGCAAAACGCTACCGTCCGCTTCAGCGCGCAGCTTGTCGTATATCTCGGGGTCGAAGTGTTTCGACCCGCAACCGGGGCGCCATGCGGGCAGGCTGTCCCAGTCGATTTGAGCGGCGGCCTGCGCGGTTTCAGCTGCGATCTGATCGGACAACGCATGCCAGTCGTCGCGCACGAAACCTTCGAACTTGGTAATGACCTTACCTTTGGCATCGATCCAGAACACAGCGGGCACGATTTCGATATCCCAATCGAAAGACGCCTTGCATCCCGCATCCCCCAGCACAGACATTGTCAGGCCGTGACGCTGCGCAAACACCGCATTTTTGTCACCGGACTGGCCCAGCACTACCATGTCAATCTCACTACCATACGCCTCAAATATGCCTTGGATCACGGGGCCGGCAATGTTGCAGGTTTCACAATCTTCTTTCACAAAGCACACCAAACTTGGGCCAATGCCATCAAAGGCGTGTGCTTTACCGTCAAGATTATTCAGTGTGAAAGAACGCGCAATGTCGATCATGTGTCACCCTCCCAAGTATGCATCTGCATATTGATGGAGATCGCCACGGAATGTCCAGCCGATTGGCGGAGGTGGATGGGAATCGAACCCACCACACGCCTTATCGGCGCGTCCATGGTTTTGAAGACCAGGGAAGCCACCAGACTCCAGTCACCTCCGTTCTGACGGACCCTAACGGGGGTCGCAGTCAGGCGAAAGATCAATGCGCAGGTGATACCATCTGGCGCATATCGCCCTGTCGATGCGTCACCCCCGTAGCGTCAAAATATTCTAGCAGTGGCACGATGAATTTGCGGCTGGTCAGTAGCACGGCACGCGCCTGCCCCGTTGTGAACGAGGTCGGTGGCGGGAACGTATGCCGCAGATTTTGCACGGCTTGTACGATGTTTTGGGCGTGAAAAACCACCTGTTGATTAAGCCCGACATTGGTCAGCGGAACAACCTTTTGCTCGGCGACCAAAAGCGCAAGCAGGTCGTGGTCGTCAGTTTCTTGTAGAATGGTGCCTAGACTTGGCGGCAGTGTTCCCCCGTCTTTAATTTGCCGTTCGATGTCCGCCATGCGGTCACGCTGGATTGTGGTCAGTGCTGCGGCGGGGTCATGGGCCGTCATTGAAATCTGATCGTTTACCACACGGATCGCCCCGGCTTTGACCAAACGTCGTTCCACATACGGCCCCAGTCGCGGCGATTGATCGCGGTTCACCAATATGCTGCGGGGCGCGAAGAGTTTGATCGGGTGCTCTGCGTGAAACGTTTGCAGGCGTTGCAAAAGGTTTTCCTGTGCTGTCTCGATGGTATCGGCCATGGCAATCCATCCGGTATCTACGCTCTCAAACTCAACCCCAAGGATTGCCAGAACATTATCCGGGCTTTGTCGCGCCACCCGAGCGACGTCCGATAGCTCGACGCAGGCTCGCCCTTGGGCGCAGAGCGCCTTTGCAATTTTTTCCGTATCGCCGTTGGCGGCCGCTTGCATCACAGTCAACCGGGCTGCGTCGCTTGATTTGACACCACGCGCTTGCGGGTCAAGCACCACAGCGCCGCCGATCGTCTGGGCGGGTGACAAGCTGCGCAAGATCATCCGCTGACCAGCAAACGCTGTAACAGGCTTGTCAAAGCGTAGCTGTGCGAAGGTGGTCTTTCCTTGCGCGACGTGACCGCCCCCCATCAGGCGCAGGGTAGCGACGGTGTGGGTCGTGCCGAAAAGCACCCTGAGGTCAGACATGTGTTTGATCGGCCTTGCTGCGTCATTAAGCAGTGCGATCTGGACGTCCATGCAATTGGTCGCGGCAAAGTCACCACCAGCGCACAGCACATCCCCACGTGAGATTTCATCCGCCGCAACGCCCCGCAAATTGACCGCCGACCGTTCACCCCGTGCGACATGATCACGGGCAGCACCGCGCGACTGCAAGCCGCGGATCGTCAAAGGCTGGTTCAGCGGGTGCAACACGACGGTCTCTGACACAGCCAGATCCCCGCCCAGCAATGTACCTGTCACGACCGGTCCCAGCCCGGCCATTGTAAAAACCCGATCAATGGGCAGAAAGCCGGACTTAGGGTTTTGCACAACAGGCATTTCGTCCAATAGCCCCTCTAGTCCTCGATGTAGGGACTGGATACTGATATCTGACCCGCCCGAAACGGGGACAAGCAGAACGTCACTTAAATTATGCAAAGCGAGGCCTTGGCCGATCCTTTCAAGGCATTCCTCCAACTCGGCGGGTGGCACCAGATCAACCTTGGTCACCGCGACAAACCTCACAGCAACGTCGAGCAATTTTGCGATGCGCAGATGCTCTATCGTTTGGGGGGCAATGCCTTCGACGGCGGAGACGACCAACAGCGCCGCCTGCGCACCGGTGGCACCTGCGACCATTGCACGAATGAAATCCTCGTGCCCCGGCGCGTCTATCAGATCAACGGTGCCAGATGGATAGCGGCAATAGGCAAAGCCTAAATTGATCGACAAACCACGCTGTTTTTCTTGCGCCAACGTGTCCGTTTCCATACCGGTTAATGCACGCACAAGGGTGGTTTTACCGTGGTCCACATGCCCGATCACAATGACGCAGGCCGACGTCATTGTGAAATTGCTTGGCCAATGGCGTCGACGATCAATGGCAGTTCAGCATCCGCCACTGTGCGCATATCCAGCAGAATCTGCGCTTGATGAATGCGGCCGATTATGGGGACATGGGCCCGCCGCAACGCATCGGCCAACGTGTCAGCTGTCATATCGGGGCAGGAAATGCTGACCGAATAGCTTTGCAAATCTTGCTGGGGCAGTGATCCGCCGCCGACATATGCCGCCGAAGGAACAACTGAAACAGTTGCCACCCCATCAAGCTGGACTGCGAGCAAGCTGGCACGCGCCTGCACATCGGCCAAAGGTTCCGAAAGCATCCTGAGAACAGGGATTGTTTTAAGCGGGTCATGTGGGGCGCGGTATAGACGCAGCGTTGCCTCGAGTGCTGCAAGCGAGAGCTTGTCGATGCGCAAGGCCCGCAGCAGCGGATGTGACCGTAGCTTGGCAATCACATCGGCTTTGCCCGCAATAATCCCGGCTTGTGGGCCACCCAACAACTTGTCACCGGAAAACATCACCACATCAACGCCCGCCTTCAGGATGTCGCCGACGACAGGTTCGTCGGTCATGCCATAGGGTGACAGATCGATCAGAACACCACTGCCCAGATCCTCCATCAAGATAAGGTTCCGATCTTTGGCAAGTTTCGCCAGATCGTGCCTGTCGGGTGCCGAGGTGAAGCCGATGATCTTGAAGTTGCTGGTGTGGCTTTTCAGCAAGACGGCAGTGTCGTCATCAATCGCGTCCGCATAGTCACTCAGCCGGGTTTTGTTTGTCGCACCAACCTCGCGCAGGGTGGCGCCGCTTTGGACAATGACATCTGGCAGGCGAAACGAACCGCCGATTTCTATCAACTCGCCCCGCGACGCAACCACTGTGCGCCCCATCGCGGTGCCCATTAGGCTTAGCACAACGGCAGCGGCGCAATTGTTCACGATTAAAGCAGCCTCTGCGCCCGTAAGGTCGCAAATCAGCGCCTCGGCATGATCATAGCGAGAGCCGCGTTTGCCAGTGGCCAAATTCAGCTCGAGGTTCGATGCATTCGCGCCCACGTCATGCATGGCTTGGATCGCTTGCGGTGCAAGCCGTGCGCGGCCCAGATTGGTGTGAATGATAATCCCCGTCGCGTTCACCACGGGACGCAAATTAGGGCGGCGCGCTTGGTCTATCGACACCCGAAGGGCATCCGCGAACGCATCCCCTGCGAAATCTGGCAGTTGCACAGTATCGCCTCTCGTGATCGCATTTCGCAGACCCGCAAGGGCCAGACGCAGTGCGGCGACAGCCTCATCCCGGCTATAGGCCTCAAGGACAGCCTGTATGGTGGGATGGGCCAGCATCGCCTCTATTTGGGGCAGTTGCCTAAGTTGATCTTTCACGGATGTACCTGCGCCTGATTGACCGCCAGTCTATCCCCGTGGCGGGCAAGGGCAAGGCGCATCCGCAATCGCGGTGCTAAGCGTTTTGCGGTGCCGTGAGTTGATCCTGCACTGCAACTTTGACTGCAAGATCAGCCATCTCAAGCGCGGCGGCGCGGGTCGATGCGACTGCAATAAACCGACCGTTGTGACAGAATTTGGCACCAGCAACACCGCAAGCCTGCTCAAGCTCCGCGTCCGTAAGACCCGCCCAAGCAGCTGGCAAATCAGCACGTTGGTCAAAACCGTCCCCGCTTAGGCGAATACCGGTGATCGCCCAATCTGCGTCGCGTGGATGGACAACAAACAACAGATGGTCGGCACCGGCGGCTTCGATGGCACTGCGGAATGGCATCCCTATCGGCAGTTCTAGGACGCGCGCTGTAGCGGCAGTTTCGATTGCCTGCAGCACAACAGCCTCGGCGCGGCGCTTGGCGGCTTTGCCAGCAAGCGACCCTTCGATGAAAGCGCGGGCAATGGGCAGCGCTGCGGCAAATGCCTGATCGTCTGCATTCGGGCTTCGATTGTCGAAAACCGGCTTTAGCGTACCCAAAAGCGCGGGCAACGTCAGGCCGGCTAGCTGCCCGGCCGTCGCAGGTGCCAGATCACCGTTATCCACCAAGTCGATCGGCAGGACAAATCCGGTATCAAAGCTGCTATGAATGTCGTCGATATCAGTTTCGGGAACGTCCATGGCGCGCAAATAATCACGCCCGTAATGTGCCCAGATCAATCCGAACGAGCTGTAAGGCTGGCCATCTTCGCGCAAGGGGTTGGGGCGCTGGTGATGGTCAAAAATCTGCGCCTTTGCGTCGTATTCTCGTCCTACATCATAGATGATTTTATCGGGCGCTGGCGTGGTCCAAGCCGCGTCGCGGCTGCGCACCAGTTCAGCTTGGGGGAAAAGGCGGGTCAGGATGACAGAGGAAAGCAACTCATCGGCGTGAAAGCCGCCGGAGTGGGTGACGAGATGGGTAATTGTCATGTGCAGCCTTTAAGGTAATAGGCGCAGCTGGTGCGGGTTTGGATTGTTGTAATCCAAAATGCACCTGCAGCGGTGTCATCAATCTGGTGAAAAAACTAAGACGCCGCCCAATGGGAAGCGTCTTTTTCAGGGTAAGCGAATTTGTTAGTTTCGTCTGACCTAGTGGGTCCAGGAACCACGCCGTGCGGTGGCAAAATTCTCGCCGTAGCCGCCGGGGCGGATGTTGGAACGTCGTTTTTGCGGCTCTTGAACCATGGCGTCGATGCCATGAACGCGGGCGTATTCCACCGCTTCGTCCTTGGTCTCAAAACGAAGCTGTACTTGCGTCTGCGTATCGCTCGACGACGTCCACCCCATCAAAGGATCAACCTCGCGCGCGCTTTCCTGATCGAATTCTAGCAGCCAGATGTGGGTCTTGGCCGAGCCGGAAGACATTGCTGTTCGTGATGGTTGGTAAATGCGAGCGCGCATGGGTCATTCTCCGCTTTGGTGGCGTATATATCGGGTATTTAGACTAAGGTATCAAGCTATCACAGGTATTTGTTCGTAAAACAGCTTGCAAATGCTGCACTGCAGCATACACTAAGGATAGCAAATTGGAGCAAAGCCATGAATCCCCTGAATATGTTGGCCTTAAACGCCCAATTTACGTCTCTGTTAGTTGATACCCAAGCCGTTATGACCCTGCGAATCTTAGGAATGGCGGGCGCAATGCCACATGCAAGCGGTGAAAATTCGCGGATGGTTAAGGAAAAAGGGCCCACTATGGCCCAAGCGTATAAGGCGGCGACGCATGCCGCAATGGCGGGCGGCAGCCCTGACCAGATCATGACCGCGGCTATGGCACCGGTCAGCGAAAAGGTACGGGCCAACCGCAAGCGGCTTACGAAATAGACCTGTGTTCGGCAGTTTGCCGGCCTGCCCCTTGAACCTGCGCAAAAACATGACACTTTAGGGGGCGACCCCCAAAGGACTTTGCCATGGCCTACGCCCACTCTGACAGTTTGCCAGAACGCAAGGAAGCGTTCCTATCAAATCCCGCGCCCGACGTGCGTAGCCGCCCCAAGCTTGAGGGCGGCCATCGATTTGTTTTGTCTACAGAATTTGAGCCCGCTGGCGATCAACCGACAGCGATCAAGGAGCTGTCCGAAGGCGTGCGCGCCGGTGAACGCGATCAAGTGTTGTTGGGTGCGACCGGCACCGGCAAGACGTTCACGATGGCCAAGGTCATCGAAGAAACGCAGCGCCCGGCAATTATTTTGGCCCCGAACAAGACGTTGGCGGCACAGCTCTATGGCGAATTCAAAGGATTCTTTCCTGACAACGCCGTCGAATACTTTGTCAGCTATTATGACTACTATCAGCCCGAGGCCTATGTCGCGCGTTCCGACACATTCATCGAGAAAGAATCGCAGATCAACGAACAGATCGACCGTATGCGCCACTCGGCCACGCGGTCTTTGCTGGAACGCGACGATGTGATCATCATTGCGTCCGTGTCGTGCATCTACGGTATCGGGTCTGTCGAAACATACGGCGCGATGACCCAAGATATTAAGGTTGGTGCAACCTATGACCAGCGCAAGGTCATCGCCGATCTGATCGCGCAAGCGTACAAACGCAATGATGCCGCGTTCCAGCGGGGCACGTTCCGGGTACGCGGCGATTCGCTCGAGATATTTCCCGCCCACCTTGAAGACCGCGCATGGCGTCTGTCGTTCTTTGGCGAGGAATTGGAAAGCATCACTGAATTCGATCCGCTTACGGGTGAAAAGACCGGTACGTTTGATCAAATTCGCGTTTACGCCAACAGCCACTATGTGACGCCCAAACCGACGATGAACCAAGCAGTCATCGGCATCAAGAAAGAGCTTCGGATGCGGCTCGATCAGCTGGTTTCCGAAGGCAAACTGCTTGAGGCGCAACGGCTCGAGCAACGTTGTAACTTTGACATCGAAATGCTGGAAGCCACAGGCGTCTGCAACGGCATTGAAAACTATTCACGCTATTTGACGGGCCGTGCGCCGGGCGAACCGCCCCCGACGCTTTTTGAGTTCATTCCTGACAATGCCATTGTTTTCGCGGATGAAAGCCACGTTTCCGTGCCACAGATCGGCGGCATGTACAAAGGCGACTATCGGCGCAAATTTACGTTGGCAGAACACGGCTTCCGCCTGCCGTCCTGCATGGATAACCGGCCCCTCAAATTCGAGGAATGGGATGCCATGCGCCCGCAATCGGTGTTCGTATCCGCCACCCCCGCCGCGTGGGAAATTGAGCAAACCGGCGGCGTGTTTACTGAACAGATTATTCGCCCGACTGGGTTGATTGATCCAATGATTGAAATTCGCCCCGTTGAAATGCAGGTCGACGATCTGTTGGACGAGGTCCGCAAGGTCGCCGCCGACGGGTTCCGCACGCTGTGTACTGTGCTGACTAAACGCATGGCCGAGGATCTGACGGAATACATGCACGAACAGGGTATTCGCGTGCGCTATATGCACAGCGATATCGACACAATTGAACGGATCGAAATCCTGCGCGATCTGCGCTTGGGGGCGTTTGACGTGCTGATTGGTATCAACCTTCTACGCGAGGGTTTGGACATTCCCGAATGTGGATTGGTGGCCATTCTTGATGCCGACAAAGAAGGATTCTTGCGTTCTGAAACCTCGTTGATCCAGACGATTGGCCGTGCCGCGCGTAACGCAGAAGGCCGCGTGATCATGTATGCGGACCGTATCACCGGATCTATGGAACGTGCGATGGGCGAAACAGACCGGCGGCGCGCCAAGCAGGTCGCCTATAACGAGTTGCACGGCATTACGCCCACGACTGTGAAAAAGAATGTCGATGATATTCTTGCCGGGCTCTACAAGGGCGACGTTGACATGAACCGCGTCACCGCCAAAATCGACAATCCGCTGGCCGGGGGCAATTTGCAGACCGTTCTGGATGGGTTGCGCACGGATATGCGCAAGGCTGCCGAGAACTTGGAATTTGAGGAAGCCGCACGCCTGCGAGACGAGGTCAAACGGCTCGAGGCTGTTGATCTGGTGATCGCAGACGACCCAATGGCGCGGCAATACGCAGTCGAAAGAGCCGTTGATGATGCGCAAAAGGCGTCCGGCCGATCAACAGGCGGACGTGGCGGCATGCGCGGTGGTAAATCGCGTTACGGCGGGAAAAAGCGTTAGGATACAATCAGGTGCTGCATGCATGGGGCGCGGGGCTGGTAAACCTGCGTCAAATACGTCTGGCTAGTGCCTAAATGCCCACTCCCACCAAGATTTCAACTTATTCTCACGCAATTGGGAACAAAATTCGACATTAATAAGTTGACCTCCCAGAACAAATCTCAAGGAGAGAAACAATGGAATATGGTATTCTAGGCCTGATCATCTTGATCGCCGACATCTACGCGATCATCAAAGTTCTGGGTTCGGGCGCATCGACACTTGCGAAGATCCTTTGGGTCGTAGGTATTCTGGTGTTCCCGGTTGTTGGCTTTATCGTTTGGCTGCTGGCAGGTCCACGCGGCGGAACAGTAAATATCTAAGACCGTCTCACGACAGATACAGGGTCAGCAGATCATTCTGCTGGCCCTTTTCTATGGAAATTTCATTTCAAACCGTAAGTATTTTATTAAACTTCATTAAGCATGTTGCCCACGAAAGGGCGGTAAATTGGACATGCTTCCTAAATTGGTAATCTTGTTTTTTCTGCTCGACGTCAGCACAGCGACCGCAGGCGCGTGGCTTCGCGAAAAGGGCAGCGGCTTTTCTTCTGTGGCGACCAGCAGCACCCTTTTCCGGGATATTTCTCAAACCACCTATGTGGAGTATGGCGTTCGGGACGACCTGACGCTGGGCGCGGAAGTCGCATTTTCCACCTCTGCAACCGGTGTTCAGTCCGGATCTGGCAGGATCTTTCTGCGCCGCCCCATTGGCAAACGTGACCGACCAAGCGTTTGGTCCTATGAGCTGGGTATGGGTGCTGATTGGTCCGTCGAAGGCGTCCACCCGAACCTTCGGGCCGCCCTCTCTTGGGGCCGTGGCTATCAGCTTAAACACTTGAATGGCTGGATCGCTGTTGACGGGTCAATCTTGCTAGATGTCTACGGCACAAACCACACAGTTAAAATCGACAGCACTATTGGCCTCAATTTCAACAAGCGTTTTGCCGGAATGATTCAAGTATTTCACGCAGATGTGGTCAACAGTAACGCCACATCATTCGCGCCTTCCATCCTAGTCAGGCCAATCAAAAACAAGCCCAATATCCGGCTGCAAATCGGTGGGGAAACACAATTGGGCAATGCGGCAAACTCGGCGTTTAAAATATCGTTTTGGCGAGAATTTTAAGGCCTTTCGCAAACATTTGTCAGCGAAAGGCCCCGATACCTTAACGCTTGTCCATACGTGCTTGCATAAAGATGGAACCCTTTACACTCGTGTTCCAGACCAGGTTCAGCAAATCACGGTTCGCCCCTTGATCCGTCAGTACATAGGGCACCGTGAATTGCGCAACATTTGATGTATTTCGCACGGGCCCGTCCATCGTGATGCTGTCCACCGCGATCGCCCACCCCCCAAAGGGGAACCGCTCTGATATATCGACTGTCCATGTTTGCGCAGGGCTGGATTGCGAATATTCGACCTGCACGGGGTTGGATACCGGATAGTTCACACCGTGAAACGAATTCCCCGACATCTCGATATTGCGCATGCGCGAAAAATCCATATCGGCAAAACTGGTATCAATCCGTTCCACACGATCAATTGGGCCGTTCAGACTGCGAAACCGATTATCATTGATTGTTAAACCGTTGACTATATGTCCAGCACCATGCGGCTTGATCACGATATAGCTGAACCACGGCGCAACCTCGCCAGATAGAAAGATATTGCCGGTAATCGACAGCGAGCAAAACGAATACTCACTGCTGTAGTCAGGTGCCTGGTCTTGCTCGTTCGTCCACTCGATAAAGCAATTGTCGATATAGTTGCCCTGCACAAGTGACCCGGTGTGCTGCGCGGCAATGATCAAGCCAGCAGATCGTATACCGTTGGTCACCGTATCCCCTTGGAAGAAATGGTTGCCTGTGATGATGTTATTCTGTCCTGCGATCAGCGCAAAATGCCTGAACCGTGTGGCACGGTTGTCACGAATTTTCACGTCATTGGCGTTGCAGTTGATGCCAATGCTCGTTCTGTCTGCAACATTCAAACCATCCTCCGACGACAGAAACTGGCAGCGGTCAATGAACATGCCCTGACATCCGCCTCCGATAGATGTGATCCCCCGATCTTTTGGGCGCGAGATAAAGCAGTCGCGCACATGAAACGTAACACCGGATGGCGCAAGGTTTATGCCGCTTGCCACGTTGTTGCACTGGATCTCGATATCAGACAGTACGAATTTGCTGAGCGATCCGAAATTGCTGAAATCCAGCATGTATTGGAAACGCGCAAAGCTGAAATTCTGCGTGCCTGCCGCATCATATAGCGGCGCGTTCAAGGTAATCTCTTGGGTGGCGACATTCTTTTCCCGAACGTAAATTTCACGCCCGACCCCGGCACCCGAAACATGTGCACCAACCGGAATATTGGCAATGTTGGTGACATTGGTCAGCTTGCGCGCATCAGACGGCGAATACGTACCTTGCGATGTGACCGTAATCGTATCCCAATTGCCATTGCTGGCCGCTTCGAACTGACCGTTGCGAATGATCCGGCGGGTGGCATAACTTGTCCGCTCTGGCGTGGCGGCCTGCATATCAATCGGTCCGGTCACATAAACCTTGCGCCCCCCCATATCCAAGGATTCGTGATCGGCATTGTTCAAAAGCGCCTGAAAGGCCTTGCGAAAGGCAATTTCCTCGGTCTCGAAGGCATCGATATAGTGGGCCACATCAAAGTTGTGACGCAGTTGCAGGATCGCCGTCGCAGGCATCGTCACTTTTCCCTCGAACAGGGTTTCGGTATCAAACGTGACATCCCCGTTCAGCAAATAGGTCCCTTTTGAGATCAGCACCCGTCGGCCTTCAGCCGCCGCATTTGCCGCAATAAATGCAGCGGTATCATCGGTGACCCCATCCCCCACTGCGCCGTAATCACGCACATCGATTTGGGCCAACATATCAAAAAGGAAAGCGCTGGTGATGTCCTCGATCTGCAAATCATCGATGCGCACCACGCCGCCATTCTGACCCGTCAAATCCAGACCAAAATGCCCATAAACCGGGCTGGTCCCCCAAACCATATCCACGCCTCCGCGGTCGCCGGATCCAACGATCGCGCTGACCTCGACGACTTCGCCATAGCTGGTCAGTTGCACGGATGGCCCAGTTTCGGTCAGCCCCCCGACGCGACTGCCATTTCCAAGGGCCGGATAACCCGCAATCCGCACCGACGGCAGATTGCCACTGATCGCCTTCACCTTGGCGGTGATACGCAAATAGCAGCCTGGTAGCAGCGGGGTCTGCCCCATATAGCGCAGCTTTTGGGCGCTTTGCGTTTTGATCACCTCAAGCGCGCCGCCAAAATCTTGGTCCGCAGGAATGAATGCTGCATTGATTGCATTGGCATAGGTATCAGATCCGGCAGTTCCATCGCCGCTTGAGTACGTATCCAGACCGCTTGCAAAGACTGCAGGTGTCAGGACAAGCCCGTCCGTAATTGCCTTGTTCATCACTATCCCCTTTCGGAAACCGCGGCATATGCACCACGGTCCGTTTGTTGCGAAACCCCGGCGACTTGCCGGCATGCGCATCTGGATAGTGTTGGTTTGTTAATCGGCGCTAACGGCACCGTGCGCTGGAACAGACGAAAAGCGCCTATTACCACTCCAGTTTGAGCTGGCACAAACCCATTGGCATCTCAGTATGAGGAATATGGGGGCTAAGCCGAAACCGCCGGAGCATTTAGCATCTGAACGGATGCTATCCGCCACCCATCGTCTGTTTCCACCATCTGATAGTCCAGCAGATGGGTATATCCCTTAGCATCGGTAATCTGCACCCTTTGCCAAAGCGATCCGGCAATTTCTCTCAACTCAAGATACCTGACCTCAGCGGGTCGCCAAACCATGGGATAGCCTGTGGTTATCATCCGTCGAAAGTTCTCAGGCGACTGAAACATCAACTTCAAATTTGGGCTCGCGAATTCGAATGCACCCTCAAAGTCGTCGACTTTGAAAGCTTCAAATTGCTGGTCGATTGTACCTTTTATTTCGGCTTGTTGGGCGGTCGCCCCAACGGCAGTAAGCATCGTCACAACCAAACCGAAAATCACTGAAACGAATACACCGCGCATTTGAAACTCCCCTGATACAGTCATGACTTAAGGTAAGTCACGACCATCTCAGGACAAGAGTTTCACGCCTCAGTCAGTTTTCCTGCCAATGCGGCATCAATCAAGGTGATGGTTTCCTCCACCCCGTAGAGCGCAATGAAGCCGCCGAACCGCGGCCCTTGGCTGGCCCCCAAGAGAACCTCGTAGAGCGCTGTGAACCAATCCCGCAATGGATCGAAACGTTCTTTGCCGACGGCAAAAACCATTGTCTGCAGCGCTTCGGCATCCAGACCGCCATCCCACGTCTTTAGCTGATCGCGAAGATCTTCCAAAGCTTCGCGTTCCAGATCGGTCGGGGCGCGGAACACTTTTGTCGGCTTCACAAAGTCATTGTAATACCGCACCGCATGATCTGCAGCAGCGTCCATACCCGGGTTCCCTTCGGGTGTTGCATCCGGCGCATACCGCTGGATGAACCCCCAAAGCTGCGATTTTTCCTCAGCCGAGGAAACGGATGCAAGGTTCAGCAACATCGAATAAGGCACGATCATATCCGACTTGGGAACGTCACCACCGTGAATGTGCCAGACCGGATTGTTCAGTTTGGCCTTATCATCCTGTGTCTCATAGGCGCGCAATTGCTGGTGATACTCATCAACGGCCTTTGGAATAACGTCGAAATACATGCGCTTTGCTGTCTTGGGCTTGAGATACATAAAATACGACAGCGATTCAGCGCTTGCATAGGTAAGCCATTCATCAATCGTCAGACCATTGCCCGATGATTTCGAAATCTTGTGGCCGTCCTGATCCAGAAATAATTCATATGTGAAATGCTCAGGAGCTTTTGCCCCCAAAATCCGGCAGATCGCATCATAGATTGGCGTGTTGGTCGAATGGTCTTTTCCGTACATTTCAAAATCGACCCCCAAGGCAGCCCAACGCGCGCCAAAGTCCGGCTTCCACTGCAACTTCACATTGCCACCCGTCAACGGCAGGGTCATCTCGGTGCCGTCTTCAGTATCAAAAGTAATGGTGCCCTCTTTTGCATTCACTTCCTTCATCGGCACATAAAGCACTCGGCCAGTCTCGGGATGAATCGGCAGGAATATCGAATAGGTCTGGCGCCGTTCTTCGCGCAGGGATTTCAGCATGACTGCCATGATCTCGTCGTATTTTTCGGCGGCGCGCAAAAGTATCTCGTCGAATTGCCCCGATCCGTAAAACTCGGTCGCGCTGATAAATTCGTACTCAAACCCGAATGTATCCAGAAAACGGCGCAACATGGCGTTGTTATGTGCCCCAAAACTGTCGTGCGTTCCAAAGGGATCTGGCACAGACGTCAGTGGACGCTGCAAGTGTTCGGCCAGCGCTTCGGGGTTCGGGACGTTACCGGGTACCTTGCGCATGCCGTCCAAATCGTCGGAAAAACAGATCAATCGTGTCGGAATGTCACTGATCAACGCAAAAGCGCGTCGCACCATCGTGGTGCGCGCAACTTCGCCGAAGGTCCCGATGTGTGGCAAACCTGATGGGCCGTATCCGGTCTCGAACAAGACATACCCTTTCTCGGGTGCCTTGTTTGCATAGCGTTTCAGCACCCGGCGTGCTTCCTCAAAAGGCCACGCTTTGCTGGTTAAGGCTGCTTCACGCATCTGCGACATGTATAATATCCATCAATTTTGCCTGTCACCCTATGTACACAAGCAGGCTGTTCCTATTGCGTCCCCTACGGGGCGTCAATAATCTGACCCTCATGAGCTTGTCATACAGGAAATTCTAATGACCGAAGACACATCCCTGACACTAAGCGCACAGGATTGCCTTGTCGCGCTGATGATCGCAGTCTCCGCGTCGGGCGAAGACATTCGCACAACCGAGCTGATCAAAATTCAGACCGCCGTTAATATTCTGCCGATCTTCACGGATTACGACAATGATCGCATTAGCACGGTCAGCCAGATGGTATTTGACCTGTTCGAGCAAGAAGACGGACTGGACGCTCTCTTTGGGCTAATCAAAGGGGCATTGCCGGATCGGTTGAACGAAACAGCATATGCGCTGGCCTGCGATGTCGCGGCAGCAGATGGCAAGCTCGAAGAGGCCGAACTACGCCTGCTTGAAGAAATACGCTATGAACTGGATCTTGACCGCCTTCACGCAGCAGCGATCGAACGTGGTGCACGGGCGCGCCACCTTATGTAAGCTCCCGGAATTTTCCGACAGAAAACTGATCGCCTAACTGACATGGTAGGCACCCCAACGCTCGATCAGCCCCTGCTGTAGACGCTTTGCACGTGCGTTCCATGCACTGCCGCCATCTGGGCGTTCACGTTGCGCCCGGCTTAGCTTTGCCCGGCGCGGTTCATTCGCCGAAAATACGACAAACGCCATTTCCCGTCCGCTAGGTGCCTGCATGTACCCCGCAAGGGTCGAGACAAAGTTCAAGGTACCAGTTTTTGCGTCGACCTTGATCGGATGATCGCGCATTGGCCTCCCTTTCTCATCCCGCAAGACGATCGTTTTCAGAATAGGTTTCAAGGTCCCCGAACTGTTCACCTTGACCAAAGCCGTCAGCATGTCACTTGCCGAAATCCGGCTGTCTTCTCCCAAACCTGAATGATCGACCAACGCGGGCTTTCGCATCCCCATTTGGGTCTGGGCCCACAGGTTCATCTCGGCCGCTGATTCTCTCAGCGTTGTAGGCAATTTCCCGCGGGCAATCGTTGCCGCCAGCCCGGTCATTTCGGCTGTCAGATTCGTTGAGTACTTTAACATATCGCGAAGAATATCGCGCAATGGCTCGCTTTGCTGCGTAACCAGCACCTCACCCCCCACGGGCAATTGCGCAATCACGTCAAGGCCACGCAAGCGTATGCCGTTCGCGCCTGCCATTGTGGCAAAGACATCTCCGGCATAAAGGCCGGGCTTGCGCACGGGCAACCAACGCGCCCCACCACGCCCCAGCGCAGGTTTGGCCACTGTCCAATTGTCGCGCTTGATGCCTTCGTTATAGGTGTACAAAGGGCTCGCGCGGTCCTGCACCTGCATCACGGCCATCGCAACCTCAGGGCGATACTTCTTGGATCGGCCATCCATCGTCACGGCATATCCGTCATCGCCGCGTTTCCATTCAAAATGGACGCGGTTAAAGTTCAACGCGAAACCACTAATTCCGGGATTATAGCTCACGTGGTCTGGTTGATCCGGGTCAATGCTGCTCAGAACAGGCAGGCCACCTTGGTAAACTTTATAGCCGCCTTTGACGCTACGGATTCCGGCATCCTTCAGGCGTCCAGCCATCGCCGCAAGGGTGTCCGTATCTAGCGTCGGATCGCCACCGCCGACCAGAATAAGATCGCCTTGGATTTCCCCGTCGATCACCCCGCCAGTCGCTATAATCGCTGTCTCGAACCGGTGGTCTGCACCCAAAGTATCAAGCGCATATAGGGCTGTGATCGCTTTGGTGACACTTGCCGGCAATAAACCCAACGTAGGTGCCATTTCCTCAAGCACGGTTCCCGTCTTGGCATCGGCGACAACGAACGAGACCTGACCTTTTAAATTCGCCTTCTCGATCAGCTCCTGCGCCGTTGGAATGGCCTGCCTGAACAGATCGTCGCCGCGCAAAACGGGCCGCAGGGATGTGCCTGGCGGCGCTGCAAACGCCGTAGGGGCAACGACGCTAGCCGCTGCTGAACCCAAAAAGAACCGTCGTGAAAATTGCTGTGTCATAGAGATAGGTTAAACCCGACGGCGCGCCACGATACAAGCATCCGCAATTCACATTTAATTGGTCAAATCGCCGTGCTACCTGTGCGCCCATGCAGCGGGCTATTTTGATCATGTTTATTGCGATGTCACTCATCCCCGCCGGGGATAGTGCTGGCAAGATACTGACGTCGCAACTGGGCACAGCCCCCGTTTTTGTCGCATGGTCGCGCTTTGCTATTGGCACTGTCTTTCTGATTCCGTTCATCCCCGCCCACACCCGCGCGCTTTTTGGGAATTGGCGCATTTGGGTGCGCGCGGCGATGATCTGCGGCGGCATCACGTGTATCCAGACAGCCCTCCAGACCGAAGATGTGGCAAACGTCTTTGCGGCCTTTTTTATCGGCCCCTTGCTAAGCTACGTACTGGCGGCGGTATTTCTGCGCGAGCCCATCACGCTTTTGCGCAGCACACTTATTCTGATCGGGTTTGCAGGTGTGCTACTGGTGGTGCGCCCTGGCGTCGATGTCAGTGCGGGGCTTTTGTGGGCACTCGCCGCGGGCAGTTTCTATGGCGTCTTTTTGACCATGTCACGATGGCTGTCCGGTCTAGCGTCGCCTTTGCAGCTATCATTTACACAGCTGGTGATCAGCACGGGGCTGCTGATGCCTTTTGGGTTGATGCATCTGCCAGAACTTAGCGCCCCAATCGCCGCGCTAACTGTTACCAGCGCCGCCTGTTCGATGTTGGGCAATCTTCTGATGCTTTACGCCTACAGGATCGCCCCCGCGACCAAGATCGCGCCGATGATCTATTTTCAGCTTCTGTCGGCTGTCGCATTGGGCTGGCTATTATTTGGTGCCTTGCCTGATCTAATGACTTGGGTCGGGCTTGCCGTCATCCTCACAGCCGGCATTGCGTCAACCCGGATACGTTGACCACTTACCCGCTGCACGGATTGCTGTTGAACTGACATCCATCATCGGGACGTTCACGAAACACCAAGCAGGCGCATCGGCATGCCCCAAAAGCTGGCTTTGCCGCGCGGGGATACGGTAGCGGGCATATATTGCGGCGGCCCTGCTCATCCGCGCTGAAATACGTTGACCGGGCCGCGCCAGAACGCCGATCGGCACGGCTTGCATGATCTGCTGCCAGTCCTGCCAAAGGTGCAACTGCGCTAAATTATCCGCCCCCATCAGCCACACAAACCGAACGCCCGGACTGCGCGCGCGCAATTCTGCAATCGTCTGGGCTGTGTAACGCGTGCCCAGATGCACTTCCACATCGGTGACATCAACGCGGGGATGCTGCATAACCTGCCGCGCGTGCGCCATCCGTTGTGCAAGGGGCGCAGGCCCGTGGTTCTTTAGTGGATTACCGGGGCTTACCATCCACCAGACGCGATCCAGCCCGAACCGCTTCAATGCCTCGCGTGTGATATGTGCATGACCCTCGTGCGCAGGATCAAATGATCCGCCCAAAAGCCCGATCACCTGACCCGGTGCCGTATATGGAAATGGATAGCCCAAAAAAACGGCCCCCGAAATGCATCAGGGGCCGAAAGGAGAGGCTCTCGCCTCCATTGTCAATTAGGTATTCGCCGGATTATTCGACGAACTTTTTCAACTCCCCCGATTTCAAGCGGCTAAAATAGCTTTTCATCTCGCGTTTGACGATGGGCATCAAGAAATACAAAGCGGTGATGTTCACCACAGCCATCGCAAAGATCATCGCGTCGGAAAAGTCGATGACAGCACCCAGATTGGCCGCTGCACCCACGATAATGAAGAAACAGAAGATGACTTTGAATACGATCTCCTTCTTCTTCCCTTCACCGAACAGATAGGTCCACGCCTTGAGGCCGTAGTACGACCAGCTGATCATGGTTGAGAAAGCAAACAGCACAACCGCAACAGCCAGCACATAAGGAAACCAGCTAAAGCCAGTAGCGAATGCCGCCGATGTCAATTGGACGCCACTGGAACCGTCGATGGTTTTGATCGACGTACCTGCCTCGTTCAGCACAAAGTTTCCTGTCGCTGGATCTACAACCAAGACGCCCGAAATGGTGATTACCAAAGCTGTCATCGTACAGATCACAACTGTGTCGATGAACGGCTCAAGCAACGATACGACCCCTTCAGTCACAGGCTCTTTCGTCCGCACGGCAGAGTGTGCAATCGCAGCCGACCCAACGCCCGCTTCGTTCGAGAACGCAGCACGTTTAAACCCTTGGATAAGCGCACCGACAAAGCCGCCCGCGACACCAAGGCCGGTAAAGGCACCATCAAAGATCTGCCCAAAGGCCCAGCCAATTTTGTCATACTCGACGATCAGAATGACCAAAGCGGCTGTAACATACAGAATGCCCATGAATGGCACGACTTTTTCCGTCACCTGCGCGATGGATTTGATACCGCCTACGATGACTGCAAACACCACCGCAGCAAAGATAATGCCGGTGATCCAGCCAGGGTAGTCACCAACGATACCAGAAATCTGCGCATGCGCTTGGTTGGCTTGGAACATGTTCCCGCCGCCCAATGCACCGCCGATGGTAAAGATGGAGAATACGATAGCCAAGAACCCACCCATCGGCAGGCCGCGTTCTTTAAAGCCTTTGGTCATGTAATACATCGGGCCACCGGATACCGTACCATCTGGGTATTCGTTGCGATATTTCACACCCAAGGTACATTCGGTGAACTTTGACGCCATCCCGAGAAGACCCGCAAGAATCATCCAGAACGTCGCCCCAGGGCCACCGATGCCAACAGCAACAGCCACACCTGCGATGTTCCCCAAACCAACGGTGCCTGACAGCGCTGTCGTCAAGGCTTGGAAGTGGCTGACCTCGCCCGCATCATTCGGGTCTGAGTAATCCCCTTTGACCAATGAAATTGCATGGCCAAAAGCCTTGAACTGAATAAAGCCGAAATAGATCGTAAAGACCGATGCAGCCACGACCAGCCACAAAACGATCCAGGGAAAGTTGGTGCCAGGCAACGACATAAAGATCAAATTGACGAACCAACCTGTCGATCCGGCAAAGATATCATTGATGCGTTGATCCATGCCCACGGTTTCCTGAGCAGATGCGATCGCGGGCAAAGCAGCGGCCGCAGCCGCACCAAGCCCAGTTGCAAATAACTTGTTCATTGTCTGCCCCTTTACGGAATAATTGTGATTGGAACGCTGGATGCGACGGCTAAACGGCCTGTAACACCGCCGAACATCCGCTCTTTCAGACCGCGAAGACCGACACGGCCCACCACGATCTGCTGCGCCTTATTCTTTTTGGCGATGTCATCCAGAATATCCGCAACATCACCATGCTTCACGATGCCATCGACGGATATTCCACTTTCTTCGGCTCTTTTGATTGCCGGTTCCATGATCCGCTCACGCGCCAGAGCGAGTTCTTCTTCGCGACGTTTATGGCGCTGTTCGTTCTCTTCCGGTGTCTGGAAGCTGAACGGCGACCATTCGATCACATAAACAAGCTTTAGGGTGCAATCCCCTATAAGCTTGGCTTGGGTTGTGGCGAATTCCAAGGCGCGATTGCCCGACTCACCCCCGTCAAGTCCGACGACGATAGTGGATGTTGTCATTGTACTGTCCCTCTTGTTGCGGCGCGGCCTCTTGCGGGTCGCGTCAAACCCAAAGGCTAAAATCACCCTTAGATTGAGAAACGATAACTGACAAAATGAAAAATATTCGCCTCATTTTTCTGGCCATCACAGTCGAATTGACCGCTTTTCCGACAAAATAACGTTGATTTGCGTTGTTTTCGGTCAGGTCAAGACGACTCAGATTGGTGAAACGCTGTCACCGATGCGGATCAAACCCGGTGCAACCACGCTCGCGCACCATCCACCATGCCCACGTAGGGCTGAATATCCGCCCTGACCCAACGCTTCTTCCATCCGGCTGCAGGGCGCACATATCACGTCGAATGACAGAACCACCTGCCCGACCTGCACCAATCGACCTTTCAGTGCCGACAGGTTAATCCCCGACACTACCAGATTGCGCCGAAGGATATCGGGCGTCACGGCGTCACGCCCGAGCATTGCCGCGATAACGGCCAGATGTTCTGCCTGGATCAAGGTCACAGCACGCTTGCCGGGCTTGGCGTGGTCGCCCTCCAGACCGTCATTGTTCACCTGAATCTCGGGCACGGATTGCACGACTGACCGCCGCTGCGCACGCAGCCCAATCCATCCAACCCGCCCCGGCTGCGCATAACCTGCAATCAATGCCTTCAAATCTGCCATCCGCGCCCCATATATTGAGTGTTTGATCTTGCCCGACTTGGGCGATATTGCACGTCCCAAACCAAATGCAGCTTATCCGAGGATTCCCAATGGCCGCCTTTCAATATGTCTATCACATGTCCGGTGTCTCAAAGACCTATCCGGGCGGCAAGAAATGTTTCGACAACATTAACTTGAACTTCCTTCCCGGTGTCAAAATTGGCGTCGTCGGCATCAACGGCTCGGGTAAATCGACCTTGATGCGGATCATGGCTGGCCAAGACAAGGATTTCTCGGGCGAGGCGTGGGTCGCCGAAGGGGCCAAAGTTGGCTACCTCGAGCAGGAACCGTATCTGGACCCTGCCCTGACCGTGCGTGAAAACGTCATGCTGGGTGTGAAAAAGAAAAAGGACATTCTTGATCGCTATAACGAATTGGCGATGAACTATTCCGACGAAACCGCAGACGAAATGGCAGCCTTGCAAGATCAGATCGACGCAGAAAACCTGTGGGATCTCGACAGCCAGATCGATGTGTCCATGGAGGCCCTGCGTTGCCCTGCGGATGATGCCGATGTGACGACCCTTTCAGGTGGTGAAGCCCGCCGTGTCGCCCTGTGCAAACTGCTGCTTGAAGCGCCGGAAATGCTGTTGCTCGATGAACCGACCAACCACTTGGACGCCGAGACCATCGCTTGGCTGCAACAGCACCTGATCGACTATAAGGGCACGATCCTGATCGTTACCCACGACCGCTATTTCCTTGATAACATTACGAGCTGGATCCTTGAGTTGGACCGCGGCAACGGCATCCCTTACGAAGGCAACTACTCAAACTGGATCGACCAGAAAGCCAAACGGCTTGAGCAGGAAGCCCGCGAAGACAAGTCCAAGCAAAAGACACTGTCGCGCGAACTTGAGTGGATGCGTCAGGGGGCCAAGGCCCGTCAGGCGAAATCCAAAGCGCGGATCAAGTCCTATAACGAAATGGCCGACAGTTCAGAGCGCGAGCGTTTGACCCGCGCCCAGATCGTTATTCCCAACGGTCCACGTTTGGGTAGCAAGGTGCTTGAGGTCGAAGGCCTGTCCAAGGCCATGGGCGACAAGCTGTTAATTGAGAACCTCGAATTCACACTGCCGCCCGGTGGTATCGTCGGCGTTATCGGCCCCAACGGTGCCGGTAAATCAACCCTGTTTAAAATGATCACTGGCAACGAAGTACCCGACAAAGGTACGATTTCCATCGGGAATACCGTGGACTTGTCCTATGTCGACCAATCGCGTGACGACCTGAATCCTAACGATAACGTTTGGCAGGCGATCTCCGGCGGGGCCGAGATCATCAAACTGGGTGACGCCGAAGTGAACTCCCGCGCGTATTGCGGTGCGTTCAACTTTAAGGGTGGCGACCAGCAAAAGAAAGTCGGCCTGCTATCAGGTGGTGAACGCAACCGCGTGCACATGGCGCGTTTGTTGAAAGAGGGCGGCAACGTGCTGCTGCTCGATGAACCGACCAACGATTTGGATGTTGAAACCCTGCGCGCCCTCGAAGACGCCTTGGTTGATTTCGCCGGTTGCGCCGTGGTCATCTCGCACGACCGTTTCTTCCTTGACCGGATTTGTACGCACATCTTGGCGTTCGAAGGCGACGCCCATGTCGAATGGTTCGAGGGTGGTTTCACGGACTATGAAGAAGACAAACAGCGCCGTCTGGGCGCTGACGCTTTGGAGCCCAAGCGCCTGAAGCACAAGAAGTTCTCGCGCTAAGCTTCTTTTACTGACGAACAAAAAAAAAGCGGGGGCATCGAATGGTGCCCCCGTTTTCGTTTGATCTAAACTTCGAAGGAAAACAGGCTATCGAGGCAGTCACTGGCAGCGTCATCGATTGATAAATCTTGCCCGATATGTTCCCGCACCTTGTTGCAAGCCGACCGCCCCGTCCACAAACGCTGCGGTGAAATGGATTGGACAGAAACTTCCACCGTAGTGTCACGGCCTTCTTGGGATTCCATCCAATCTTGGGACAGTTCATCTTCGATAAGACGCTGAACGCTAGCTGAATCAACCCGATTGCGGGCCAGAATTGCGGTCACAAGAACGCCATTTCCTGCATATCCTAGAATGCAGCGGTGCCGTTGCAGCGCGACAATCGACGCTTCGGCGACGCGAACCATCTGGCTGCAAAATTCAGCGGGGGTTAGGGCATCAAATATATTGCGTATTTGCGGCAACCTGATTGCGATCAGGTTCATCGCATAGCAGCCTTCGGGCAAGCGCAGCAGACGGTTTTCAAAACCGTTCAGATCGTAAACATCCGGCACACCTAGATCAAAGCTCTCTTCGCGTCTAATCTTCATCAGTCTGGTCAATTCGGCCAGTGAATGATGCGCGACCTGTTCGCGGCGCAGGCTGTCATTCAGCAGACCAGCCGTGTTGATACGGGCACCCAATTCGACCCCGTTCAACGGCTTATAGATAAAGTCTGTCGCCCCTGCCTGAAATGCACGTTCCATCAAATCATGCGTCGTGCTTGCCGTGACCATCAGTATCGGCGTGTTCCGATACTTTATCAGGCTACGCAACTCTGCGCACAAAGTAATGCCATCAATGCCCGGCAACATGATATCCAGTAAGAAACAGTCGAAATCTGTGTCGCTGTCTTCTAGCAACGCAAGCGCACCTTCCGCATGTTCCGCACAAACGAGATCAAACCCGTGTTGGGCGGTCAGGCAACTGCTCAACATATCTAGAATGGTCGGGTCGTCATCGACGGCTAGAATTCTCATATTTTGACTTACTCACTCTTAACCGGACTCTCGCCCTTGCACCAAATAACAACCCCCAATTTGGCAAGTTTATCGGGCAATTTTGTGGTCAAACCTTCAAAAAATCCCGGCATCGACCGCCAAAGCAGTAGCCTGAAAAACAAGGGGCTCATCAGCTTATTCCCTTTAAAATATGGCGGGAATGTGCAGTTTCCGGCGATTTTTTGCTACACCATATCCGCTGCGACCGCGCCCCTTGCGCGAATCTCCCGGCTCTGGCATACGATCTGTGCAAACGTTATTCTTTTTCGACCCACTGTCTCCTATACGGCGTTCAGACTTCGATCCAGACCGACAACGCCAAGCCATCGCACGATGCGGATGGAACACTAAAGGAGACTACGGATATGGCCACTGGCACCGTAAAATGGTTCAACACAACAAAAGGCTTCGGCTTTATCGCTCCCGATGGCGGCAGCAAAGATGTATTCGTACACATTTCTGCCGTTGAGCGCGCAGGCCTGACCGGTCTGGCCGACAACCAGAAAGTGACATTCGACATTGAAGCTGGCCGTGACGGTCGCGAATCTGCGTCGAACATCGCACTGGCATAAGCCAATTTAGGCCTCGGCCTACGCAAAAATTTGACCGGCTGATCCATTTGGGACAGCCGGTTTTTTTATGCCCGCAGGGTTGCTTTAAACCAATCAACCAGCAAGATAGTCTCAACCTTAGCTAATCAGGAATTTCACATGCGCCGCCGTTCTTTTATCGCAGGCTCTTTGGCCGCACTCGCATTCCCCCAATCGCTTTTCGCGCAAAACGCTGCCTATGATCCGACACCACAATTGGTACCGGTCAAAAATCAGTACAGCGTCGGCCAAATGTTGATCCTACCGCGCAGCCACTATCTTTATCTGGTGACGGCACCGGGTCAGGCCATGCGTTATGGCGTGGGCGTTGGCAAAGCCGGCCTGGAATTCACAGGCACTGCTACGATTTCTGTTAAGAAAGAATGGCCTACGTGGCGCCCCACAGACGAAATGATCGAGCGCGATCCCGATGTGTATGCGCGGTTTGTCGGCAATACAGAAGCTCAGCCGGGCGGCCCTGAAAATCCCCTAGGTGCGCGCGCACTATATCTTTTCCAGAATGGCAAAGACACTTATTTCCGCATTCACGGCACGACACAGCCCAGCAGCATCGGGCGTTCGGTTTCAAACGGTTGCATCCGGATGATCAACGCCCACGTAAAAGACCTATACGAACGCGTGCCAATCGGGACGACAGTTACTGTTTTGTGATTCGAAACAATTCGACTTAATCATTAAAAAGGGCCGATTCTGAACCGGCCCTTTTCTATTCTGAACACAAGACTGAAGTTAGTTCAGTGCTTTATCCGTGATTGCATGCGTCCAAGCGCCTGTTGGCTCTTTTGTGATCACCGGATCAGAACCACCTGACAACAGCGATTCGACCGTGCGCTTATAATCAGCTTCGTCCAGTGCACCATTGCTTCCGGCAGTCAGCTTGGCAACTTCGCTCATCATACGCTTTTGGTGTTCTTCCGTTTGTGCACCCGATGAATCATTCTCAAGAACGATTTCGGCCGCTTCGTCAGGGTTCGCTTCCGCGTACTTCCACCCCTTCATCGACGCCCGCACAAAGCGCACCATCTTGTCTTCGAACGCCGGATCGGCCAGCTTGTCTTCCAAGACATAAAGCCCGTCTTCCAGCGTTGCGACGCCTTGGTCTTCATATTTAAAGACGGTCAGATCTTCGGGTGTCAGACCCGCGTCAATCACCTGCCAATATTCGTTGTAAGTCATGGTCGATACACAAGCCGCTTGTTTTTGCAGCAATGGATCTACGTTGAAGCCCTGCTTCAGAACAGTAACGCCGTCCTCGCTCCCATCTGTGGGCAGCTCGAGCTTGCTCATCCAGCTTAGGAACGGGAATTCGTTGCCAAAGAACCAAACGCCAAGGGTCTGCCCTTCAAAGTCGTCTGTCGTTTCGATGCCCGCATCCTTGCGACAGGTCAGCATCATACCGGAGGATTTGAAAGGCTGGGCGATGTTCACCATGGGCAGACCTTTTTCGCGCGCAGCAAGAGCCGCAGGCATCCAATCAACCGTCACATCAGCACCGCCACCGGCCAGAACCTGCGTCGGTGCGATATCGGGGCCGCCGGGTTTGATGGTGACGTTCAAGTCTTCATCACTGTAGAACCCTTTATCCAGCGCAACATAATAGCCTGCGAATTGGGCTTGTGTGACCCACTTAAGCTGTAATGTCACATCATCTGCCGCATGGGCCATTGTGCCCATCAGGCCAACAGCAGCCCCGGCAATGTAGTTTGTTAGTGTTTTCATTTTTATTAACTCCCTCTTGGTTGGTTTAATTATAGCTAGCTTCGTTGACTTGGGTGCCAGAACGTCACGGCCCTTTCGATTAATGACATGGCACCATAAAACGCCGAACCTGCAATGGCCGCCACGACAATCTCGGCCCAGACCAGATCAAGCGCAAGCTGTCCCACCGAGGTCGAGATGCGAAACCCCATCCCCCTGACAGGAGAGCCGAAAAATTCAGCAACAATCGCGCCAATCAACGCCAACGTCGTGCCGATTTTGAGCCCATTGAACACGAAAGGCATGGCCGCAGGCAAGCGCAGCTTGAATAGCGTTGCCCAGTAATTCGCGCCATAGGTCCGCATCAGATCGCGCTGCATGCTGTCTGTTGCCTGCAATCCTTGCACCGTATTCACCAGCATTGGAAAAAACACCATGACAACCACGACGGCCGCTTTTGACTGCCAGTCGAACCCGAACCACATCACCAAGATTGGCGCCATCCCGATGACAGGCAGCGCTGCCACGAAATTCCCGACGGGCAATAAACCACGTTGCAAGAAAGGAAACCGGTCGATCGCCACTGCAATAAGAAACGCAGCACCACATCCAATGAAATAGCCGGACAACGCTCCTTTTAGAACCGTCTGAACAAAGTCGACCCACAGAATATCCAGCGAGGTCGCGAACCGCACGGCGATAACAGAGGGCGCTGGCAAAAGAACCTGCGAAATCTCAAAACCGCGCACGACGCCTTCCCATACGGCAATCAAAGTGGCACCAAAAACCAGCGGCGCGGCAAAGGCGGCAGCGCGTGACGGACGCATACGCGCGAGCCGCACATTAACCCAGAACCCGAACGCCCACGCGACTGCGGCAAAGATCAACCAGATCATTGAGCCATTCCCATCCGTCTTAGTGTCGCCCGCTGGATCATCCCGATGATCCCCACCAACAACGCAGCCAAAGCCGCGGCCATGATCAGCGCACTCCATATCTGGATTGTCTGCCCATAATAGCTACCCGCCAAAAGACGTGCCCCCAAGCCGGCAACAGCACCGGTCGGAAGCTCCCCCACGATTGCGCCCACCAAGGACGCGGCCATGGCAATCTTGAGCGAGGTAAAGAAATACGGCATCGACGCAGGCAACCGCAGCCGCCAGAATGTCTGGCTCGGGCTGGCAAACCAAGTGCGCATCTGATCCAACTGCATCTGATCAGGGCTGCGCAGCCCTTTGACCATCCCGACGACAACAGGGAAAAATGATAGATACATGCTGATCATCGCCTTGGGCAGCAGCCCCGAAATTCCAACAGCATTCAGAACGACAATGATCATCGGCGCAATCGCCAGAATAGGGATTGTCTGGCTCGCGATCACCCACGGCATCACTGACATATCCATCGTTCGGTTAAACACGATGCCGACAGCCAACAGTGTCCCCAGCACGGTGCCCATCCCGAAACCCAGCAAGGTCGCGCTTAGCGTTATCCACGAATGATAGATCAGTGACCGCTTTGACGTGATATTCTTTTCAACCGTCGTGCTCCAAATCTCGGCGGCAACCTGATGGGGTGCCGGCAGCTTTGGCTTTTTCTGTGCCCAAGTATCCTTGATCAGGGATGTGGTCGTAATCACCTCACCTGAACGCGTCGCCTTGTCATAGGTCCAATCCGCATTCAGCCAAACGGCCGCCGCGTACCAGAACACCAAAAGCAATCCGACAATGGTCAGAACAGGGAAAACGCTCTGCCTCACAGGCTGCCCCCCCGCTTCTCTGGCTCAAAAGTATCCACCCCGAAGGGCCAGCTTGCCACGAACCCGCGCTCAGTCATCGGCATGCCCCGCCCGCAATCCTTCGCGTACCCGATGCGCGATCTCCAGAAACTCCGGCGTTTCGCGGATTTCCAAAGGCCGCTCTTTGGGCAAAGGGCTCTCAATCACGTCGGTTATCCGGCCAGGCCTCGGGCTCATCACAACAATCTTTGTGCTCAGATACACTGCTTCAGGGATGGAATGCGTTACGAATGCAATTGTCTTTTCGGTCCGCGCCCAAAGCCGCAAAAGCTGCTCGTTCAGATGGTCTCGCACGATTTCATCCAGCGCGCCAAAGGGTTCGTCCATCAACAGAATATCTGCATCAAACGCCAATGCGCGCGCGATGCTTGCTCTTTGCTGCATGCCACCGGACAGCTGCCAGGGAAATTTCTTTTCAAAACCCGACAACTCCACCAGTTCCAGCACCCGCGCAACACGCGCAGCCTGATCCGCTTTTGAATAGCCCATAATCTCAAGCGGCAATCGGATATTACCGCCGATCGTGCGCCACGGATAAAGCCCCGCCGCCTGGAACACATAGCCATAGGCACGCGCCATCCGCGCATCAGCAGCGCTGACGCCGTTTACAGTTATAGACCCGCCTGTAGGTTTCTCCAAATCTGCCATGCACCGCAAAAACGTCGTTTTCCCACAACCCGATGGCCCGATAAAACTAACAAAATCTCCCTTTTCGATATCCAGCGATACATCCTTAAGCGCATGCACAGGACCGTCGTTGGTTTCAAATGTCAGGGATAACGTCTTGGCCGAAATCACAGGGGCAGATGTCATAAGATCCGCCCCTTACCGGTTGTGTAGTTTGCTCGCATTAAGGCTGGCCTCTTTCTTCTTTTTATAAATGCAGCAGAAAGCCTGCCGCACCGTTCGCGGGCGTTTACCGCTCAAATACCCGCAGGAATATTCAACGGATCGCGTTTTATCATCTTGGGCGCAGTAAGCTCTTTCCACTTGCTAAGTGCAACGTTTGCGGAAGGAAATGCAGGTCGCGGCACAAAACGGCCACGCCCAGGGTTCGGTTGCGAATTTTGCCCCCATGCCCAAATCACCTCGCCACGGCTCAGGGTATAGCGACTTTGCGCAGTGACCTTGAAACCCTCGAATACGTTATAGTCCAACACAGAATGATGGTTTGCAGGCGAAATTGTTTTGCTGATCTTGGGATCCCAAACCACGATATCTGCATCGGCCCCCTCAACAATTGCGCCCTTGCGCGGATAGATGTTCAGGATCTTCGCCACATTGGTCGAGGTCGCGGCAACGAATTCGTTCGGTGTCAAACGACCTGTCTCAACACCTTCTGTCCACAGGACTGCTAGGCGTTCCTCAAGGCCGTTTGACCCGTTGGGAATGATCCGGAAATCATCCTTGCCGGCGCGTTTTTGCGCAGTGGAGAATGCCGCGTGATCCGTGGCCACAACTTGCAGGGATCCTGATTGCAAACCGGCCCACAGGCTGTCCTGATGGTCCTTTGACCGGAAAGGGGGCGACATCACCCGCCGCGCAGCATGGTCCCAATCCTTGTTGAAATACTCGGACTCATCCAGCGTCAAAAACTGTATCAGCGGCTCACCATATACCCGCATTCCCTTTTGCCGCGCGCGCCGGATCGCCTCGTGGGTCTGTTCGCACGACACATGCACGATATAAAGTGGAACACCGGCAGTGTCCGCGATGGTAATCGCCCGGTTTGCCGCTTCTCCCTCCAGTTCGGGTGGTCGGGAATAGGCATGACCCTCAGGCCCGGTGATCCCCTGATCAAAGTACTTTTGCTGCAGTTCAGCAACCAGATCACCGTTTTCAGCATGCACCATGGGCAACGCACCCAACTCGGCACAGCGCTTGAATGACGCAAACATCTCGTCATCCTCAATCATCAATGCACCCTTGTAGGCCATGAAATGCTTGAACGAATTGACCCCCATATCAACGGCATCTTTCATCTCGTTGAAAACATTTTCGTTCCAACCGGTAATCGCCATGTGATACCCAACGTCAGAACAAATCTGCGGTGCTGATTTGCGGTGCCACTCGTTGATCGCGTTCTTGATCGACCCATCCGCTCCGGGCAGACAAAAGTCGACGATCATCGTCGTCCCCCCCACGGCTGCGGCCCACGTCCCGCTCTCAAATGTCTCGGCGGCCGTCGTCCCCATAAAGGGCATCTCTAGATGTGTGTGGGGGTCAATGCCGCCCGGAATGACATAGGCACCCTCGGCGTCGATATATTCGTCTCCGACAAGGTCTTCGCCGATACGCTTGATGGTCTCGCCCTCAATCAGCACATCCGCTTTCCATGTGCGATCCGCCGTGCAGACCGTGCCGCCCTTGATTACTTTAGTCATCTCAAAACTCCCGTCCCATATCTTATTCTAAATGGTTCAAAATCCCCGGGTGTAGGGGCCGGCCCCGATGCACACCTCGGCGACACATCAAACCGACCCAAAGCACCCCAATGCCGGACCATGCACGCCAATGTCCAACGGCCCAAAATCACTCTCGACACAAAGCGAGAAATATCCGGCTCGGGGCATATAAACGACACGATAGGTTCCATCGCCCCGAGAGACTGACCAACAAGTCTGTGTAATACCACCGCTGAAAATCACCTTGATCTCGCGAGGTGTCCGTAGTGTTTCTCGAAACGCTTCCGCCGTGCGCCGCAATACCCGATCATGACTTTCCAGCGCCTCCTTCAGCTCAGTCTCGATCATAGCCGTGATACGCTCTTCGATGGAAAGATCCCGCTCAAGCATCACACGGTTTCCCACTGGACCTTCGAAAACTCTGGCCCGTTTCCATTGCAAGAAAACGATCCCGCATCACCCGACGATCTCCGCAGTTTCCAACACCGCGTGCAGCAAAACATCTGCCCCCGCTTTTGCCCAATCTTTAGTGATCTCTTCTGCCTCATTATGGCTCAAACCATCAACGCAGGGGCACATCACCATCGCTGTTGGCGCTACCCGATTGATCCAACATGCGTCATGCCCCGCCCCCGAAATTAGGTCCATGTGGCTATACCCCAGCCGCTCTGCGGCCGATCGGATCGCGGTCACGCAACTTTCATCGAAAGCGACAGGATCAAATCCGCCAACTTTTTCAAACGCAACTTCCAGCCCCATATCATCTGCAATCTTCTGGCCTTTGGTCCTCAGTTGGGCTTCCATCTCTTCAATCACCGACAAGTTTGGTGATCTGAGATCGACTGTGAACACAACCTTACCCGGGATAACGTTGCGGGAATTCGGATATACATCGATATGGCCCGCGGCACCCACGGCGTGGGGCGCATGTGCCCATGCAATTTCATCCACTGCGTTCAAAATGCGAGCCATCCCTAGCCCCGCATTCTTGCGCAAAGGCATTGGGGTCGATCCGGTGTGCGCATCTTTGCCAGTTACTGTGACTTGTGTCCAAGACAGCCCCTGTCCATGCGTGACCACGCCAATATCTTTGCCCTCGGCTTCAAGGATCGGCCCTTGCTCGATGTGCAGCTCAAAAAATGCGTGCATTTTGCGCGTACCGACTTCTTCGTCGCCGCGCCAACCGATCCGCTTCAATTCATCCCCAAAGGTCAGGCCTTTTGCGTCGGTTTTGGCATAGGCCCAGTCTTGGGTGTGGATGCCGGCAAAGACCCCCGATGACAGCATCGCAGGCGCATAGCGCGTGCCCTCTTCGTTGGTCCAGTTTGTCACCACGACGGGATGCTTTGTCTTGATCCCAAGATCATTCATGGTGCGCAGAATTTCCAATCCACCAAGCACGCCAAGCACACCATCATATTTGCCCCCCGTCGGCTGCGTATCCAGATGTGACCCGACATAGACCGGCAATGCATCCGGATCTGTTCCATCGCGCTGCGCAAACATATTGCCCATCTGGTCAAGCCCCATGGTGCAGCCCGCCTCCTCGCACCATTTTTGGAACAAGGCCCGGCCTTCGGCATCCTCGTCGGTCAGGGTCTGACGGTTATTGCCGCCTGCCACACCAGGGCCGATTTGGGCCATCTCCATCAGACTGTCCCACAAGCGATCAGGGTTGATCTTCAGGTTTTCACCGGGCGCGGCCATAGGGGGCTCCTCTTTTCTGTTCGGCATTTTTTAGCATGCAAAAATTTTACCATTTGGTAAATCCACGATTGCGACTAGTCTTGTATCTGTCAAGAAATGCTTTCAAAAGAATCCAGGTATACGCCCCCGCATGCTGATTTTTCAGGCACACATTTAGAAAGAGATCCACCTTGCCCGACGGTGTCCAGAAAAAAGCAAGCCGCATCCAAAAGCGCAACCGCCGTGTCATCCTTGATGCTGCGTTGGATGTCTTTTCCCAACATGGATATCGGGGGGCAACGCTTGATCAAATTGCAACAGAGGCAGGATTAAGCAAACCCAATATCCTCTATTATTTTCAGGGCAAAGAAGACATCCACCTGACCCTGCTAAGCCAGTTGATGGAGACGTGGCTGGACCCGCTGGTAGAGCTTGACCCCGACGGTGATCCCAAGACTGAAATTTTGGATTACATCCAACGCAAGCTTGATATGGCGCGCGATCTGCCCCGTGAAAGCCGCTTGTTTGCCGGCGAGATTTTGCAAGGTGCTCCCCGCATGGGGCCGCATCTGGAAAGTGATCTGAAACCCTTGTTCGATGAAAAATGCGCGATCATCGCAGGGTGGTGCAAAGCGGGCAAGATTGCGACTGTTGATCCAAAGCATTTGATCTTTTCTATCTGGGCAACGACTCAGCATTACGCGGATTTCGAGACACAAGTAACGGTCCTGCTCGGCAAGAATGCCGATCCGCATGATGCCGCGTCCCAACATCTGCGGGCGATGTTCGGCACGCTGCTATCTGTCAAGAATTGATTAACCGACTTCCCAAAATACAGATGAAATTGACGTCCGATTAAGACAAGCTGACAGCTAGTTACTGCGTGGTGGCGGGCTGCTTCAACTTTGTTTTATCGGAGAACCTAAATGACTTCTATTTCAACAGTCAGCACCTTGCTGCCCCCACAGTACCACGCAACCCCTGCCCAAACAGCTGTAAGCGCGGCAAACCCTACGGCAAGCATCGCGCCCGTTTCGGCATCATCATCAAATGGGAATAGCGGAACTTCATCGGACAAGGGGGCCGGAGGTGGATCGTCGGGTGATCCGCGTATGATATCAAAGACGGCTGACGCACGGCTCTCAAGCGCATCGGCCCAGTCTGTGATAGCTGCAAAAGCCGAAACGGTTAAAGCCAATCAAGTGGACGACACCGCACGCCAGCCTTTGTCACAGGCCGGAAAAACAGCTTGGTCAGATACGATTAACAGCGGAGATAACAAAGACCGCGGATCGGACCCGACGCGAAACACGCTCCCCAAGGCTGAAGGCCCACTGCCCATCCCGACCGCAGATATTCTGCTGAAGTTCAGGAACAGTGGGGCATAAGGGGGCGATTATTCTGCTGCGGTTGCAGCCGGATTATTGGGGTGCGTTGTCCAGTTGGCATAGCTGGGTTCGACAACCTTCCCGGTGCGCGGATCAGTCGTTCCGGGGGTCATCGCCTCCATTGTGATGCAATCCTCGACGGGGCACACGTTGACACAAAGGTTACAGGCAACGCATTCCTCGTCGATCACTGAAAACGTACGATCCTCGCTCATTGCGATCGCTTGGTGGGACGTGTCCTCGCACGCGGCAAAGCAGCGCCCACAGGAAATGCACAGATCTTCGTTGATCTTGGCCTTGGCGACGTAATTCAGGTTCAGCTGGTTCCAATCGGTCACATTTGGGACCGCCTTGCGGACCAACTGATCGACCGATGTCATGCCTTTTTTGTCCATGTATTCTGACAAGCCGCTGATCATTTCCTCAACGATTTTGAACCCATAGGTCATGGCTGCAGTACAAACTTGCACGTTTCCAGCCCCAAGCGCCATGAATTCAGCGGCATCACGCCACGTAGTCACGCCACCAATCCCGCTGATCGGCAGTTTGGCCAAGCCTGCATCGCGGGCGATTTCGGCCACCATATTCAACGCAATCGGCTTGACTGCCGGTCCGCAATAACCCCCATGCGCACCTTTGCCGTCGATCGTGGGCTCCGGCGCGAACAGGTCCAAATCTACAGACGTGATCGAGTTGATGGTATTGATAAGACTGACCGCATCGGCACCACCGCGCTGTGCAGCCTCGGCGGGTTTGCGAATGTCAGCAATGTTCGGCGTCAGCTTGACGATCACAGGCATGCGCGTGCTCGCCTTGACCCAACGCGTGACCATTTCGATGTATTCTGGCACCTGCCCCACGGCGGCTCCCATTCCGCGTTCGGACATTCCGTGCGGGCAGCCAAAGTTCAATTCGACCCCGTCGGCGCCGGTTTCTTCGACCAAGGGCAGAATGAATTTCCAAGGCTCCTCTTCGCATGGCACCATAAGCGATACCACCATCGCGCGATCCGGATAGTCACGCTTGACCGACTTGATCTCTTGCAGATTTACCGCCAAGGGGCGGTCGGTGATCAATTCGATGTTGTTCAATCCCAACAGCCGACGATCGGCCCCATAGATCGCGCCGTAGCGTGGGCCATTCACGTTAACCACCGGCGGGTCAATGCCCAGCGTTTTCCAGACCACACCGCCCCAGCCCGCCTCGAATGCGCGGCGGACATTGTATTCTTTGTCGGTTGGCGGCGCAGAGGCCAGCCAGAAAGGGTTTGGGCTTTTGATACCCACGAATTCGCTTCTTAGATCCGCCATCTGCGTTCTCCCGTCGGGTGGTTTAGCCCACCAATGTCATGTGAATATCCATTGCCGCATCGCGCCCTTCGGCAACGGCAGTCACGGTCAGATCGTCGCCGCCGCTGGCACAATCGCCCCCGGCCCAAACGCCATTCAAACTGGTGCGTCCTGTGCCGTCGACCTTGATCTTGCGTCCCTCAAGTGCTGGCAGTGCGTCGCCCTTTAGCGTCTGGCCGATTGCCTTGAACACCTGATCCGCAGCAAGGCGCAGCATTTGGCCGGTGCCTTGCATGTCTGCGTCAACATACTCAAATTCGATCTCGCGCACCGCACCATTGCCATGTACCGCAACAGGCACCGCATGGTTCACGATCCGCACACCCTTTGAGGCCGCCAGATCTTGCTCAAACACACTTGCATTCATCCGGTCACGACCGCGACGATAAACCAGTGTGACATTCAACGCGCCCAACAGCTTGGCCTGAACGGCCGCATCAATTGCGGTCATACCGCCACCGATCACAACAACATCACGACCGATTGGCACCTGTGCCATATCACCGGCTTGACGCAAGTCGGCGATAAAATCGACCGCATCCAAGACGCCGGCCTTATCCTCGCCTGGGGCACCCAAGGCGTTCACACCGCCCAGACCCATGCCAAGGAAGACGGCATCATAGTCCGCTTGCAACCTCTCAAGGGTAACATCGGTCCCCAAGGCGGATCCTGTCTGCATCGTGATCCCACCAATTTGCATCAGCCATTCGACCTCGGCCAGTGCGAAACCGTTGGGCGTTTTATAGGTCGCGATCCCGTATTCGTTCAGTCCACCCGGTTTGGGACGCGCGTCATGTACAACGACATCGTGCCCCATCATCGCCAAACGGTGCGCGCAAGACAGTCCAGCGGGGCCGGCACCGACAACTGCAACACGCTTGCCCGTTGGCGCTGCGCGCTCAAACGGGTGTTTACCTTGCTGCTGCAAATGATCTGTGGCGAACCGCTGAAGCTCTCCTATTTTGACCGGCTTACCTTCAGCTGCTTCGCGGACGCAGGCCTGTTCACACAACTGCTCGGTCGGACACACACGGGCGCACATACCGCCCAAGATGTTTTGGCTTAAGATCGTTTTCGCAGCAGCGTCTGGCGTGCCCGTTGCGATCTGCCGGATAAACAAGGGGATATCGATGTCAGTCGGACAGGCTGTAATGCAAGGCGCATCATGGCAAAAATAACACCGATCCGCAGCGACCAAAGCCTCGTGCGGGTCAAGGGGGGGGTGAAGATCGGAAAACTGGTCAGCATAGGCCGAAGCCTCGAGCCGCCCTGCCGAGATACCCGGCTCAAATATTTTCTGCGACATTGATAAAACCTCTGCTGTCACCTGCTGTTAATGAACGGTGCAACGGAATGATTTTTTTATCAACTGGTAAAATTATTTCAAAGTCGTGAAATTTCATACGCGACCACCCGCCGATCATGCGTTTGGCTGTAAAAACTCTTGATTTTGGAAAGACTACTGCCAATATTTCAACTGCGGCGCGAAAGAATTTCGACCTCTTTGGCCTTGGCCACGGTCCTATCAAGTTCTGACCGAGCCACGCTGCCGCATAATGCGGGCAGCCCAAAGACAGGAGAAACGGACCATGGCAACTGGCACCGTAAAATGGTTCAACACTACAAAAGGTTATGGCTTTATCGCGCCTGATGGCGGCGGCAAGGACATTTTCGTTCACATTTCAGCGGTTGAGCGCGCGGGCCTGACAGGCCTAGCAGACAACCAAAAGGTGACTTTTGACATTGAAGCTGGTCGTGACGGCCGCGAAAGTGCTGGCAACATCGCACTCGCCTGAATCTGGCGGACTTATTTCAAGACAAATGCGGGCATTCAGGTGCCCGTTTTTTATTGTCTTTTTATGTCTTCGATCAGGTCCAAAACCTTTGGCCCCATCGCAGTTACAATTTTGGCCACGCCTTCCTTGTTCGGATGCACGCCGTCGGGTTGGAAAAAAGCCTGCACTTGGGAAAGATCAGGCAACGTGCCATTCACAGCCAATCCAGCGAAAAAATTCGATAGAAACTCCGCTTCGTATTGCTTGGCCAATTCTGGATAAAGTGCGTCGAACGAGGATTTATACTCAGGCCCGTAATTGCCCGGCGCTGTCATCCCGATAAGCAGCACTTCGACATCAGCCGTTTGTGCGGCATTCAAAATTCCGTCGATGTTGGCGCGACTAACGGCTGGGTCCAGCCCGCGCAGCAGGTCATTGCCGCCAAGCGCTACGATCATCCCGTCGACATCCGGCGTCAGTGTCCAACCTACGCGGCTTAGCCCGCCAGCAGTCGTATCGCCAGACACCCCGGCATTCACCAACTGCACATCAGCACCGTTTTGATCCAGCCAAGATTGCAGTTGCGGCACCAATCCGTCCTCTGCCGGCAGACCGTACCCCTGCGTCAGACTGTCACCCAGTGCTGCTATTACAACAGGCTCTGCGGCTACGGGGCCTGCAAAAGCCAGAACAATGCCAGTTAAAACCTTGTGCATCATTGTGAAACCTCCATATCCAACAGGAACTACCAACAAAAAGGCAGCCCAATGACCAACCCGGTGTTCCAACTTCAAGATGCGTCCCTGAAACTGAATGGCAATGCCGGGCAAGTCGATATCCTACATGGGATCACCTTGGATGTTAAACAAGGCGAAACGGTCGCCCTTACTGGTCCGTCCGGTTCAGGCAAGTCATCGCTGCTGATGGTCATGGGCGGGCTTGAGAAAGCCACAGGCGGCACTGTGCACGCCTTGGGAGAAGACCTGACCGCGATGAGCGAGGACGGCCTTGCCAAGTTCCGGCGCGGGCGTATGGGCATCGTTTTTCAGTCCTTTCACTTGATCCCTACCATGACCGCGCTCGAAAATGTGGCCACCCCTTTAGAACTGAACGGCGTCGCCGACGCATTTGAACGGGCCGAGGCGGAGTTGATCTCCGTTGGGTTGGGTCACCGGTTGAACCACTATCCCGCACAGATGTCAGGCGGTGAACAGCAGCGGGTTGCACTGGCCCGCGCCTCTGCTCCGCGTCCCGCGATCTTGCTGGCGGACGAACCAACCGGAAATCTGGACAGCACAAACGGTGCCGCGATCATGGACCTGCTGTTTGATCTGCGTGAACAGCACGGGGCGACCCTTGTGCTTGTCACGCACGCTGACGAACTGGCCGCGCGCTGTGACCGGATTGTGGCCCTGACAGACGGGCGCGTCGTATGAGCCTTTCACTTGCGTCGCGCTTTGCCCGCCGTGAAATGCGCGGGGGGCTGCGGGGATTTCGTCTGTTTCTGGCCTGCCTTGCCCTTGGCGTGGCGGCGATTGCTGCCGTGGGATCGGTGCGATCAGCAATCGAAGGAGGCCTGCAGCGTGAGGGTGCCGCGTTACTGGGCGGCACGTCAGAGCTTGATTTCACCTATCGGTTTGCCACAGCCGAAGAACGCAATTGGATCGATGCCCAAGCCACGGATGTGTCGGAGGTGGTTGAATTTAGATCTATGGCTGTTGTTGGTGATGGCACCGCCGCAGACCGCGCACTGACGCAGATAAAAGGGGTGGATGACCTTTACCCCCTCGTCGGCACGATGGTGCTGGAGCCTGATATGCCGCTGGAACAAGCTCTTGCTGAAACCGATGGCTTGTCTGGAGCGGTGATGGAACGCGCGTTATCGGACCGGCTGGGCCTTTCCCCCGGCGACGCATTCAAACTTGGCACCAAGGAATTTCGTCTGACCGCCCTGATCCAACGCGAACCAGACAGTGCCGCCAGCGGTTTTGCCCTTGGCCCCCGCACGCTGCTACGCACGGACAGCCTTGAGGGGTCGGGCCTGCTGACCCCCGGCACCTTGTATAATTCGAAGTACCGGATGCTTTTGCCGGCTGAGACCGATCTCGACCAACTTAAAGACGCGGCGCAATCGCGGTTTGAAAACAGCGGTATGCGCTGGACTGATGCCCGCAACGGTGCCCCCGGTGTATCGCGCTTTGTTGAACGTCTGACCGCGTTTTTGGTGCTGGTTGGTTTGTCCGGCCTTGCCGTGGGCGGCGTTGGCGTGTCAGCAGCCGTGCGGTCCTATCTGAACGGCAAGACCGAGGTGATCGCAATCCTGCGCGCCCTTGGGGCAGACCGTGCCACCATCTTTCAGACGTATTTCATCCAGATCGGCCTGCTGTCCTTGCTTGGGGTCATCATTGGCGTGACCCTTGGGGCCATCGCGCCGCTGGTTTTTGCCCCGCTGATCTCAGCCCGTCTGCCTATTCCAGCAGCCTTTTCGATCTATCCAGAGCCGCTAATCGAGGCGGGAATCTACGGTCTGTTGACGGCCTTTGCCTTTACCCTTTGGCCGCTTGCGCGCAGTGAAAACATTCGCGCCGCGACGCTTTTCCGCGATGCTTGGGACGGGGCCGCCCGTTTTCCCGCGCCGCGCTATATCGCTATTATCGCGCTGACCGTAGCGTTGCTGATTGCCCTAGCGGGCTGGTTCAATGGCAGTTGGACGCTGACACTTTGGACGCTAGGCGGGATAGCTGGGGCGCTGTTGATCCTGACATTGGCCGCTGCAATTGTGCGATTTCTGGCGCAACATGCGGCCCAATACGCACGCGGGTATCCGCGTATTCGCTGGGCGCTGACAGCCATTGGCGGCACTGGTGAAGGGGCCAGCGCCGTGGTGTTGTCACTGGGCCTTGGCTTGTCGGTCCTGGCGGCGGTCGGACAGATTGATGGCAATCTGCGCCAAGCCATTTCAGGCAATCTGCCAGAAATTGCGCCGTCCTATTTCTTTGTCGACATCCAGAAAGACCAGATTGATGGATACACCAAACGGCTGACCGAAGACCCCGCTGTCAGCCGCATCGACAGCGCACCGATGCTGCGCGGCGTGGTGACGCAGATCAACGGACGCCCGGCCAAAGACGTGGCCGGCAATCATTGGGTTGTGCGCGGTGATCGAGGTGTGACCTATGCTGCCGAACCGGGAAAGGATGCAAACATCACTGCGGGTAAATGGTGGACCCCGGATTACACTGGGCCCCCGTTGATCAGTTTTGCCGCCGAAGAGGCCGATGAAATCGGTCTAAGCCTTGGCGACACTCTGACCATCAACGTGCTGGGGCGTGACGTGACCGGTACAATCGCCAGCTTTCAGGAGGTGGATTTTTCTACCGCGGGAATAGGTTTCATCCTGACGATGAACCCCTCCGCACTCGAGGGCGCGCCGCATACCTTTATCTCGACCGTCTATGCCGAACCCGAGGCCGAGGCCGCGATCTTGCGTGACATCGCGACAGCCTACCCCAACATCACGGCCATTCGGGTTCGCGATGCCATTGATCGCGTGGCCGCAGTTTTGGCGGGGCTGGCAGCCGCCACATCTTATGGCGCAGCGGCGACCCTGCTGACGGGTTTTCTGGTCTTGATCGGTGCGGCGGCTGCCGGTGCCGATGCGCGTCGCTACGAGGCTGCATTGCTGAAAACGCTGGGGGCCTCCCGGCGCGCCATCGCAACCAGTTTTTTGCTGCGTGCCGCACTTTTGGGGCTGTTTGCTGGGGCTGTGGCCCTGCTTGCCGGTATCTTGGGGGGGTGGGCGGTGAGCCGCTTTGTGATGGAAACTGACTTTAGCGTCGTTTGGCCATCGGCCATCCTGATCATCATGGGCGGCGCATTAGCGTCTGTTCTTGCGTCGCTTGGGTTCGCCGTAAAAGCGTTGAATGCCCGCCCGGCACAGGTGCTGCGCGCGCGCGAGTAATGGCTATTTTCGAGCCTTTGAAGGGAGTTGATATGAACGAAAATCTACCCGCTACTTTGCCCCCTGTCCTTAGCAGTGCGCAACAGATCCATGTCGTCAACATCCTTCGCCGCGCCGCCCGAGCCGAAATTTTGCCAAGGTTTCGGGATCTGGCCCCTGCCGACATTAGTACCAAATCGGGTCCCCATGATTTGGTGACAGCTGCCGATCTAGCTGCCGAAGCGATGATCACACGCGCCCTAGTAATCGCGTTCCCCGACGCGCTGATTGTCGGAGAAGAAGCTGTAGCCAAGGATCCCAGCCTGCTGGACAAGATCGTGGATGCGCCACTTGCCTTCATCCTTGATCCGGTGGATGGCACGGCGAACTTTGCGCATGGGTTGGCCACCTTTGGCATAATCCTAGCCGTCACGCGATTTGGCAAACCTGCGTTTGGCGTGATCTATGACCCCGTTCACGATGATTGGGTCATTGCAGACGACAGCGGCGCGGCACGGCTTGAACGCCCGATCGGTGCCCCCCGCACCTTGCGTGCCAGCATGGGCAATCAGGTTGAGAACCTGACCGGTTACATCGCGCTCAGTAACTTTCCCATTGCATTGAGGGCAAAAGTCGCCGCGACAATGCCCGGATTTGCACGGGTCAATTCGCTGCGCTGTTCGGCGCATGAATATCGCATGATCGCCCAAGGGCACGCTGATTTCATGCTAAGCAGTACCTTGTATCCTTGGGACCACGCCGCCGGGGCGCTAATCAGTGCCCAAGCGGGTGCTCACGTAGAGATGCTATCCGGTGGCCCGTACAATGCGGGGCTACGCAAAGGATATCTGTTGGTCGCCCCGGACAAGGCAACGTGGAACCGTCTGAAAAAGGTATTTGCGTTTCTGAACGAATAGGAGGGGACCTGCGCATAGGTTTAACCACGCGCAGGGCCGGATTTATTCTGCCGCTTCGGCATAGTCGGACATCGGGGGGCAGGTGCAGATCAGGTTACGGTCGCCATGCACATTGTCCACACGGTTAACCGGCGGCCAATATTTATCGACGCGGAATGCACCGGGGGGGAAACACCCCTGTTCGCGGGTGTAGGGCCGGTCCCATTCGCCGACCAGATCCTCGACCGTGTGCGGCGCATTCTTAAGCGCGTTATTCTCGCGCGGCATATCGCCGTTTTCAATTGCACGGATCTCATCGCGGATCGCCAACATCGCATCGCAGAAACGGTCCAGCTCGGCTTTGGTCTCGGACTCAGTCGGCTCAACCATCAGCGTACCCGCGACGGGAAAGCTCATCGTTGGGGCGTGGAAACCCGCGTCAATCAGGCGCTTGGCGACATCGTCCACCGTCACACCCGCGCTTTCCTCGAACGGGCGCACATCAAAGATACATTCATGCGCGACCCGACCCGTCGGACCCTTGTACAGAACGTCATAGGCCCCTTCGAGCCGCTTTGCGATGTAGTTTGCGTTCAGGATCGCAACCCGCGTCGCCTGCGTCAGCCCGTCACCACCCATCATCAGACAGTAAGACCATGAAATCGGCAGCAAGGATGGCGACCCGTAAGGTGCCGCCGAAACCGCGCCGTCGCCCCCATTCGGATGACCGGGCACATGCGGGATCAGGTGTGATTTGACGCCAATCGGCCCCATGCCGGGGCCACCGCCGCCATGCGGAATGCAGAACGTTTTGTGTAGGTTCAGGTGGCTGACATCGCCGCCCACATCGCCGGGCCGGGCAAGCCCCACCATCGCGTTCATGTTGGCCCCGTCGATATAGACCTGACCGCCATGATCATGGGTGATGCGGGTAACGTCGGTGACCGTTTCTTCGAACACGCCGTGGGTCGAAGGATAGGTGATCATGCAACCGGCCAGATTTTCGCTGTGCTTTTCAGCCTTTTCGCGGAAATCCTCTAGATCAATATCGCCGTTGGCAGCGGATTTAATCACGACAACTTTCCAGCCAACCATATTGGCACTGGCAGGGTTGGTTCCATGCGCGGACATCGGGATCAGACAGATATTGCGATGCCCTTGGCCATTTGCGCGGTGATACGCGGAAATCGCTAGCAGTCCCGCGTATTCCCCCTGCGCGCCCGAATTGGGCTGCATGGAAATCGCGTCATAGCCAGTGATATCGCACAACTTGGCCGACAGATCGTCGATCATGTACTTGTACCCAAGCGCCTGATCTTGCGGCACAAACGGGTGGATCATCGAGAACTCGCGCCAGCTGACAGGCATCATTTCTGCGGCCGAGTTCAACTTCATCGTGCACGACCCCAGCGGGATCATCGCGCGGTCCAATGCCAGATCGCGGTCTGCGAGACGACGCATATAGCGCATCATCTCGGTCTCGGCGCGGTTCATGTGGAAAATCGGATGTGTCAAGTATTGGGTTTCGCGCATCATCTGATCAGGGAAACGGTACTGCGCTTCGAATTTTTCGTCCGCGCGCAGGATACCAAAGGCACGCCAGACTGCTTCGGTCGTCGCAGACACGCTACGCTCGTCCAGCGTAATGCCAACGCGGGTTTCACCAACGCGGCGCAGGTTGATACCTTCGTCCACGGCTGATTTCATCACGGCCGCTTGCAACGGTCCAACATCGACTGTGATCGTATCAAAGAACGACTGCGGATCGACCTTAAACCCGGCTTCCTCCAGTCCATTCGCCAATCGTACGGTTTTCCGGTGGATGCGCTGCGCGATGGCCTTCAGGCCCTCGGGCCCGTGGAACACCGCATACATCGATGCCATAACGGCCAGCAAAGCCTGCGCAGTACAGACGTTCGAGGTCGCCTTTTCGCGCCGGATGTGCTGCTCGCGGGTTTGTAAGGACAAGCGGTAGGCACGGTTGCCATGGGAATCAATCGACACCCCCACAATCCGTCCCGGCATCGCGCGTTTGTATGCATCTTTGCACGCCATATAAGCGGCATGCGGGCCACCGTATCCTTCGGGTACACCGAACCGCTGGGTTGATCCCACAGCGATGTCTGCGCCCATGGCTCCGGGTTCCTTTAGCAAGGTCAGCGCCATCGGATCAGCCGTTACAATACCCAATGCGCCTGCTTCATGCAGCGCTGCGATATGCGAGGTGAAATCCCGGACATGCCCATAGGTGCCGGGGTACTGAAACACTGCGCCGAAAACAGCGCTGGCATCCATCTTGTCAGGATCACCGATAATTACCTCGATCCCCAAGGGTGCCGCGCGGGTCTCGATCACGGCAATATTTTGCGGATGACAATCGCGGTCGACAAAGAAAGCCTTGGCCTTCGACTTCGCAGACCGCAGGGCCATGGTCATCGCTTCGGCACAGGCTGTCGCCTCGTCCAGCAACGATGCATTTGCGATCTCAAGCCCGGTCAAATCACTGATCATGGTCTGGAAATTCAGCAAAGCCTCAAGCCGACCTTGGCTGATTTCTGGCTGATAGGGCGTGTAGGCGGTGTACCACGCGGGGTTCTCAAAGATATTGCGCTGGATCGCAGGCGGCGTGACCGTCCCATGATAGCCCTGCCCGATCAATGACGTCAGCACCTTATTCTTGCCAGCCACCACACGCATGTGTTCCAATACTTCGCGCTCCGACATCGGCTTGCCAAAATCCAACGGCTCTTTTTGCCGGATCTTGGCGGGCATGGTATCGTCGATCAACGCGGCAAGGCTTTTCGCCCCCACGGTCTTGAGCATATCCGACATTTCCGCCGGAGACGGCCCAATATGTCTGCGGTTGGCAAAATCATACGGCAAATATTCGGTTGGCTTAAAAACCATGGCGCAACGCCCCTCATTCCAAATGGTCTAAAATCCCCGCCGGAGGCTCCGACGGGGGCAAGTCGGCTTAGCCGATGAATTTTTGATAGGCGGCTTCGTCCATGAATTCGTCCATCTGGCTTGGGTCAGATGCTTTCATCTTGAAAAACCATGCCTCGCCTTGTGGATCGTCATTCACCATCGCCGGATTATCGGTCAAAGCACCGTTCACCTCGATGATCTCGCCATCAATTGGTGCCAGAATGTCAGACGCAGCTTTAACGGATTCGATCACAACGACTTCGTCATCTTTGCTGACGGTCACGCCTTCGGACGGCAGTTCTACGAACACCACATCGCCCAATTGTTCTGCCGCGTGACTGGTGATGCCCACGGTGATTTCGTCGCCATCAACGCGCAGCCATTCATGTTCTTCGGTAAATTTCATTTATTCGTCCCTTGTTGATTATCGCTTAAAATTCGCCGCCACAAAGGGCAGCTTGGCCACACGCACAGGCAAACGCTTGCCACGCACATCGCCCCACAGCGCGGTGTCCACGCTGGCATATTCATCACCGACATAGCCCATGGCAACAGGCCCGCCAACTGTCGGTCCAAAACTGCCCGAGGTGACAGCCCCAACCAGCCGCCCGCCTTCTTCGGCATCATACAATTGCGTGCCCTCACGCATCGGGGCGCGGCCTTCGGGGGCCAGACCGATACGCTTGCGCGTCACGCCGCCCTCGAACGCCGCTTGCACCGCGTCGGCACCCGGGTAACCGCCTGCGCGGTCACCGCCCGCACGGCGCACCTTTTGGATCGCCCAGTTCAAACTCGCCTCGACCGGGTTGGTCTGGGCGTCAATGTCATTTCCATACAGGCACAAACCCGCCTCAAGCCGCAAGGAATCCCGCGCGCCTAGGCCGATCGCCTCAACTCCGTCCAACGCGAGCAAACGACGCGCAAGCGTTTCGGCATCGGCATCGGGCACTGAAAGCTCAAACCCGTCTTCGCCGGTATAGCCAGACCGCGACGCCCAAACCTCGATCCCGTCCAGATTCAATATACCAAAGTCCATAAACCGCATGTCTGCGGCTGCCGGATCCAGCGTCGCGACCGCAGCCGCAGCTGTCGGACCTTGCAGCGCAATCAAAGCGCGGTCGGTGATTGTTGTCACTGTAACGTCAGGCTCAAGTGCTGCTTTCATGCGTGCAATATCCGCGCCCTTGCAGGCCGCATTCACCACCACAAAAAGGTCATCGCCACGCCGCGCGAACATCAAATCATCTTCGATCCCGCCTATGTCGTTGGTGAACAACCCATAGCGCTGCCGCCCGTCGGCAAGCCCTAGCACGTCCATCGGCACCAGTGCTTCGAACGCGGTTGCGACTGCTTCCCATGACGCGCCGGACAGCATCACCTGACCCATGTGGCTAACGTCAAACAGACCGGCATGACTGCGGGTGTGCAGGTGTTCTTTCATCACGCCCATCGGATATTGCACGGGCATAGAATACCCCGCAAAGGGCACCATTTTGCCGCCCAATTCCAGATGCAGATCGTATAGCGGGGTTTGTTGCAAATCGCTCATGGTCGCAGGCTCTTTCTTTCAATATCCAGAAGGCCATAGACCGAACTGGCACTCAGCAGGCCGCAATGATGCGACCAACAAAATGCCCCCTCTGTCCTTTCGCCTGAGATCGTTATCCCTTCGGCGGGTGCATGTGGCACCACTCTCCAGAGTGTTTCAGTCCCGCAACGGTCCATTTGCCTGAGAGTTTCCGGGGCGGTTGCTCCTTCGGCACCGGGTTTCCCCAGTTCTCCCATTACGGTGGCTATTGCTATGCCGGATGATGGCGCAGCGTCAAGTAAAGTCGCACCTTTGGGGATAATTGTTTTTGCGATGCCTTCAGTTTGCGTGATGCGCACGTACCGATAGACATCCCCGATACCATGGGCCAAAATCCGGCCATGACACCTTATTTTTTCGGCTATGGCAGCCTTGTGAACCGCAGCACCCACACCTACCCTGATGCACGCCCTGCGCGATTGCAGGGATGGCGGCGGGTCTGGGTGCGCACCGCGCAACGCGATGTGGTTTTCCTAAGCGTCGAACCTGACCCGAGCACCACCGTCGATGGGTTGATCGCTGCGGTACCGGGGGCGGATTGGAATGCCTTGGATACTCGCGAATCCGGCTATGATCGGATCGGGTCCGGCGGTGCTGTATTGCACGACATAATGCCCGCCCCCGACATGGCGCATTACTCCATTGCACCCAAAAACCAACACAAAAGCGGCGATCACACCATCCTACTCAGCTATCTTGATGTGGTGGTTCAGGGGTACTTGCGCGAATATGGCACCGATGGCGTCACCCAGTTTTTCGATACCACCTATGGCTGGGACACCCCCGTATTGAACGACCGCTCGGCACCACTCTATCCAAGGCACCAAACGTTGACCCAGCAGGAAATGTCATTGGTCGACGACAATTTGGACCGTCTAGCGGCGCAGGTGAAGTAGCGACATTAACCGGCCCTCGCGGCCGAACACCTCGGGCCGGGGCCCTTTGGGCTGTCCCCCGTTCGCGATCATCCGCAGTGCCAGCACCCAAGCCAGCCCGCCAAAAAGTACGCCTGCCGCCGCTTGCCCGATCAACACGCCCGGCGCGCCAAACAGCACGCTGCCCAGCCACACCAGTGGCACCATGCCCACCGTATTGCGTCCCCAATTGGTGACGGTCGAATAATAGGGATGGCCCATATTGTTGAATGCCGCGTTTGACACGAACAGCACCCCGTTAAAGAAAAATGCCAGTGACAACGGCCCGCAAAACAGGAAAATTAGCGTCAATGTGATGCCATCCGCATCGAACAGCGCTGCCAACGGCCCACGCGTCAAAAACAAGACTGCCGAAATCGTGACGATCACAACCGCAGCAAACAGGATACCCGCGTTATAGGTCCGTTTGACCCGCCCGATATCACCTGCACCAAAGTTCTGCCCGATAATCGGCCCCACGGCCCCCGACAGTGCAAAGATCACCGCAAATGCCACCGGCATCATCCGGCTGACGATCGCCATACCCGCCACGGCGTCTTCGCCATAGGCCGCCATGGCCCGCGTGACATAGGCCTGGCCCACTGGCGTCGCAACTTGGGTCAAGATTGCTGGTACCGCAATCGCCAGCACAGGAAGCAGATCGCGCCACATGCCGCCCAGTTTGGGTCGCGCGATGCCGCCATAGTGACGCACAATCGGCATAAGCGCGGTATAGGCAATCACCACCCGCGCCGCAAAAGACGCCAGTGCGGCACCGGTCAAATCAAGGTCAAAGCCAAAGATCAGTATCGGATCAAGGATCGCGTTCACGATCCCGCCCGAAATCGTCGCCATCATCGCGCGCCGTGCGTCACCATGCGCGCGCAAAATTGCACTGCCCATCATCCCCAGCATCAAGAACGGGACCGAAGGCACAACAATCTGCAAGAAGTGCACGGCCAAATCTGCCGTCTCTCCCTTCGCGCCGACCAAATGCACCAGCGGATCCAGTGCCAGAAACACTAATGCGGCAAACAACACCCCAAAGATCGCACCATAACACAACGCATGGGTTGTGCGCTCGCGAGCCAACTGCATGTCGTCTTGCCCCAAGGCCCGCGCGACCAAAGCCCCCGCAGCGATCCCCAAGCCGATCCCGAAGGACGTAGTAAAAAACAAAATAGCGCCGGCATAGCCAACAGCCGCCGCCAATTCGGATTTTCCCAACATCGAGATGAAAATCATGTCGACAAAATCGACCAGAAACACGGCAATCAACCCGACCGATGCCATCATTGACATGTTCGCCACATGACCGAACAGATTGCCGGACAAAAATTTGGCGCGCCCGTCAGCCATGACACGCGCGCCCTATGTTCATTTTGCCAATTAAACTCTCGCCGAAGGCTCCCGAACTTTCGTCCAGATGCCCTCGCCAGATCATCCCCGCGCTTTCACAACTTGCAAAAGCGGCAACACGGCGGCCATCTCTGGCCCGCGCGCCTGCCCAGTCAGCGCCAGTCGTAGCGGCATAAACAAGGTTTTGCCTTTGCGTCCGGTCTTTTCCTTGACCGCTGCGGTCCATGTGCTCCAAGTCGTCTCATCGAACGCGCCCTCGGGCAGCATTGCCATAGCTTGTGCGATGAACTCTTTGTCCTCGTCAGCGATTACAGGTTCGGCCCCTTGACTAAACATGTCCCACCAGCCTTTAAGGTCTTGCAGCGTGGTGATGTTTTCACGCGTGACCTGCCAGAACAGTTCAGCTTTGTCGCCTGGAACACCGATCGCTGCGATGTCATCCGCGACGGCCTCAAGCGGCAATGTCTGCAAATAGCGCGCGGTCATCGGGAACAAATCCTCAACGTCGAACTTTGTCGGTGCAGAACTAAAGTGCCCAATTCCAAACCCGTCGATGAGCTCTGCCATATCCGTGCGCAACTCGACCGGGTCTGACGACCCTATCCGCGACAATACACTCAGCAGCGCGAAAGGCTGTACACCGCGGGCACGCAGATCACGCAAGGCCAACACGCCCAAACGTTTGGACAGAGCTTCGCCTTGCGGACCGGTCAGCAGCGAATGGTGCGCGAACGACGGGATGGCACCGCCAAGCGCCTGCATGATCTGGATTTGCGTCGCCGTGTTGGTCACGTGGTCTGATCCACGCACCACATTGGTCACGCCCATTTCCGTATCATCAACAACCGAAGCCAAAGTGTACAAAATCTGGCCATCAGCACGGATCAGTACAGGGTCAGAAACAGACGCCGCATCAATCGAGATATCGCCCAGAATGCCGTCGTTCCATTCGATACGTTCCTGATCCAGCTTAAAGCGCCAAACACCCGGGCCACGCTCTTCGCGCAGTTTAGTTTTCTCAGCCTCAGTCAGGTTGAGCGCTGCGCGGTCATAGACCGGCGGCTTGCCCATGTTCAGCTGTTTCTTGCGCTTCAGGTCCAGTTCCGTGGGCGTTTCCCACGCTTCATAAAAGCGGCCCATTTCGCGCAGCTTGTCCGCCGCTTCGCGGTATTTATCCAACCGTTCAGACTGGCGCTCTACCCGGTCCCATTTCAGACCCAGCCATGTCAGGTCTTCTTTCAGACCTTCGACGTATTCTTCTTTGCTGCGGACCGGATCAGTATCGTCGATGCGCAGGATAAACGTGCCGCCATTTTTGCGGGCAATCAGATAGTTCATCAGCGCCGTGCGCAGGTTGCCGACGTGGATATAACCGGTGGGGGATGGGGCAAAGCGGGTGATGGTCATTGGGTTCTCCTGTTGGCCGCTGGCTTGTCACAGCGCGGCCTGATTGTCCAGAAAATGAGGCGGCTTTCAGCTGGGATCGCGCCAGCGGTTCACAATAGGATAGCGGCGGTCCAGCCAGAACGCGCCTTTGGTCAGACGTGGCCCCGGAGCAGACTGGAAGCGTTTGTATTCACTGATATATATCAGATGCTCGACTTTTTTGGCGACCTCGCGGTCAAAACCGGCGGCGACGCAATCAGCGATTGATCCGTCCTGATCCACCAGAATATCCAGCATAGCGTCCAGATCAGGATAATCCGGCAGGCTATCGCTGTCTTTTTGGTCTTCGCGCAGTTCTGCCGTGGGTGGCTTATCGATAATGCGCGGCGTGATGACTTCGCCTTCGGGCCCCATCATCCAGTCGCGATGGTTGTCATTGCGCCAGCGGCAGGTCTCGAACACGCGGGTTTTATACATATCTTTGATAGGATTATAGCCACCCGCCATATCGCCATAGATTGTGGCATAGCCCACCGCGACCTCGGATTTGTTGCCCGTCGTTAGCAGCATTTCGCCAAACTTATTGCTCATCGCCATCAAAAGCAGGCCACGCAAACGCGACTGGATGTTTTCCTCGGTCAGGTCGGGCTTTGTGCCTTCGAACAACGGGGCCAACGTGTCGGTGATCGCCGCGCGCCCCTGTTTGATCGGCACATAATCATAGCGGCAGCCTAGCGCATCGGCCACAGCTTCGGCGTCATCCAAAGATGCCTGCGATGTGTATTCAGACGGCAGCATCACACAGCGCACATTGTCCGCGCCCAGCGCATCGACGGCAATCGCCGCCACAATCGCCGAATCGACCCCACCGGACAGACCCAGCAGCACTTTCTTAAAGCCTGTCTTGCGCATGTAATCGCGCAGACCCAACACCATAACGCGGTAGTCTTGTTCATATTCCGACGGCAGCGGGACCTTGGGGCCAACGACAATACGCCAGCCCTCTGGCCCGCGTTCAAGGTCGATATGGGCAATTTCTACGTCAAATGTTGGCATCTGGAACGCCAGCTTGCCACTAGGATTCAGGCCAAAACTGCCACCATCGAAAACTTGATCATCCTGACCGCCAACCATGTTCAGGTAGATCAAAGGCAGTTCCGTCTCGATCACGCGGGCAACCATATGGTTCAACCGGGTATCAAACTTGCCGCGGTAGTAGGGCGATCCATTGGGCACCAGCAAAAATTCGGCACCAGTTTCAGCAAGGGTTTCTGACACGTCTGGGTGCCACGCATCTTCGCAAATGGGGCTACCGATGCGGGTGTTGTTCACCGAATACGGTCCGCCCAATGGCCCGCTGTCAAAAATCCGCACCTCGTCGAAAACGGTTTCGTTCGGCAGGTTATGCTTGAACGACCGGCTGGCAATCTTCCCACCTTTGAGGATGAGGTAAGCGTTAAACAGCTCTGCGCCCTCGACCCAAGGCGCACCGATTGCCATCGCTGGGCCATCCGCGCAATCTGCGGCGAGCGCTTCGATATGGGTCATCACATCTAACTGGAAGGCGCGTTTCATCACCAGATCTTGCGCGTTGTAGCCGGTGATAAACATCTCGGGCAGCGCAACCAGATCGGCACCAGCAGCTTTTCCCTTGGCCCATGCATCGCGGGCAAGGTCGGCATTCCCGGCCAAATCCCCAACGGTCGGGTTCAACTGCCCCAGCGTGATGCGAAAACGCGATGTCATATGGCGATCCTTCGATAATGTACGCGAAGGATGTAGCAGATCACGCGCCAAGGGAAAGGCCAAGCACCGCAGCCGCTCGCAAAAGAAGATTGCCCCCTTGGAGGCCATTGCTTAGTCTGGGGTGTAGCAAAAAGCGCCATTCGCGATCTGGTGCCCCTTTAGTCGAAAGCAGTAACATGTCCCGATTGACCCTTACCCCTCTGATCCTGTGCCTAAGCCTGCTGCCATTTTCGGCACTGGCCCAAGACGGATCAGTGCTAAGCAAGCAATATGACGATGGCGGCATTTACGAGGGAACATTCCGCGGCGGCGTCCAGCACGGCACAGGAACCTACACGCTGCCCAACGGCTATGAATATTCCGGCGAATGGGTCGATGGAGAGATCAAGGGAACGGGCACGGCGCGTTTTCCCAACGGATCGATCTATGAAGGCAGTTTCGCCAAAGGCAAACCTGAAGGCATTGGCAAGATCACATTCGCCGATGGTGGCACCTTTGAGGGCGAATGGCAGGATGGCACAATCATGGGTCAGGGTATCGCGATCTATGCCAATGGCGTGCGCTACGAAGGCGCGTTTCGCAATGCCAAACACCACGGCAAAGGTGTGATGAAATCACCCGGCGGATATGAATATCAAGGCGATTGGGTCGATGGCGTCAAGCAAGGCGTGGGCAAGATCACCTATCCTGACGGTGCCGTCTATGATGGTGAAATCCAAGATGGCAAACGCAATGGAACTGGTACGCTGACCATGCCCGACGGGCTTACTTATGTCGGGCTTTGGAAAGACGGGCAGATTGATGGCAACGGCACACTAACCCAACCGAATGGTGACATTTACGAGGGTGATCTGGTTGCAGGTCAACGGCAGGGCAAGGGCAAGGTCACATATGCCAATGGCGACACCTATGATGGGCAATTCAAGGACGATCGCCGCGACGGGCAAGGGACATTCACGGGCACTGACGGCTATACCTACACCGGCTCTTGGGTGGCTGGAAAAATTGAGGGCGAAGGCCAGGTGACCTATCCTGACGGGTCCGTCTATGCTGGCAGTTTCCGTGATGATCTAGCAGATGGTCAGGGCAAAATTACCTATCCGGATGGCTCTAGCTATGAAGGCAGTTGGGTTGTGGGCGTCATCGAAGGGCGCGGCATCGCGACGTATCCGAACGGGATCGTCTACGATGGCGAGTTTAAGAACGCGCGCAACGATGGCACGGGCACGATGACATACGCGGATGGCTACCGCTATGAAGGGGGCTGGAAAGACGGCCAACGCCAAGGCATGGGAACCGCGACATATCCCGATGGCACAGTGTATGAAGGCAATTTTTCCAACGGGAAACGCGACGGCATGGGCAAAATCACCATGGCAGACGGCTTTACCTACGATGGGCAATGGTCTGAGGGCGTGATCTCCGGCCAAGGTACTGCGACCTATGCCAATGGCGATGTCTATGAGGGCATGTTCCAAGATGGCAAACGCCAAGGCACGGGTACCATGCGCTATAGCACGGGCGAAGAAGCGACCGGCAAGTGGGTCAACGGCGCGTTGTCCGAATGATTGCAGTCATATTCGAGGTCACACCTCACCCCGACAAACGCACCGAATATCTGGATATGGCCGCTAAAATGCGCCCCTTGGTAGATCAGATCGACGGCTTTATCTCGGTCGAACGTTTCCAGTCTCTGACCAATCCAGAAAAGCTGCTCTCGATCTCCTTTTTCCGCGACGAGGGTGCCCTTGATGAATGGCGCAAACTCACAGCCCACCGTGGCGCTCAAAAAGCGGGGCGCGAAACCATCTTTCAAGACTACCATCTGCGCATCGCGCATGTGATGCGCGACTATGGCATGTTCGAACGGGATCAAGCCCCTCAAGATAGCCGCACGATCCACGACGCGACCTAGTTCACGCAACGGGTCACCCTTCGCTGGGTCTTAGATATCGCCGACGTCGAGCGCACAATTTCGCTTCACGGACTTCGCCAGCCTAGATCACCTCACCGGCGTCTAATCGTTTTAACAAAGCATCGCCCTCCGTCAAAACCGTCTCGCGCTTTTCGGCATCCATCCGGTCCCACGTACGGTACATATTCCCCATCCTTGCGTTGCCTGAGAACCGGTCGCGATGGCGATCCAGAAAATGCCAGTACAACAAGTTGAATGGGCAGGCCTTTTCACCTGTCTTTACGCTGACCGAATAGTGGCAGGATTTGCAGTGGTCCGACATCCGGTTGATGTAGGCCCCTGACGACACATAGGGTTTAGACGCGATAACACCGCCATCAGCGAACTGGCTCATTCCTACGGTATTTGGAGCCTCTACCCACTCAAACGCGTCCGCATAAACAGACAAATACCATTCATGCACTTGATGGGGGTCAATCCCAGCCAGCAAAGCAAAATTTCCCGTCACCATCAGGCGCTGGATATGGTGGGCATAGGCTTGGGTCTTGGTCTGATCTACGGCTTTGGAGACGCATTGCATTTTGGTTTCGCCACCCCAGTAAAACCACGGCAGGTCACGCGAATGACCTAGGATATTGCGCTGCGTATAGTCCGGACCCTCAAGGAAATAGATGCCGCGCACATATTCGCGCCAACCGATAATCTGGCGAATGAACCCTTCGACGGCGTTGATCGGTGCATCACCACTCGCATATGCCTTCGCGGCCGCCTCGCAAATCTCGAGCGGGCCAAGCAACCCAATGTTGAGGTAGGGGGACAAAATCGCGTGATACAAAAACTGGTTTTCGTTCAGCATCGCATCTTGGTAGTCACCGAACCGGGGCAATGCCTTTGTGATAAAATGCTCCAACGCTTGCAGGGCTTCAGCGCGGGTGGTGGCGAACCAGAACGGCTCTAATTCACCGAAATTGTCGCCAAAACGCGCCGCCACCAGATCAAGCACCTCGCGGGTGATTGCGTCCGGCTCGAACCGTAAAGGGCCGTCGACAGTCACATCATCGGGGGCGGCCTTGCGGTTGTCGTGGTCATAGTTCCACTTGCCCCCTGCTGGCTTGCCTTCCTCCATCAACAGCCCGGTTTTAAGGCGCATATCGCGATAGAAATATTCCATTCGCATCGCCTTGCGGCCGTCGGCCCAAGCTTCGAATTCGGCATGGGTCGCGATAAAACGATCATCCTGCAAAATCTCGACCTTCAGCGGTGCGTCTTTCAGCAATTCGATCAACCGCCATTCGCCGGGCTCGGTTGCCAGAACATCACTCGCGCCGAACTGGGCAGCACGGCGCAGCAATTCCCCCACGATAGAGCCTGCATTTTCCGTATCATCCAGCTGGGTATAGGCGACCGTCCAACCATCATTTTCCAGCCCCTTGGCAAACTTGCGCATCGCAGCAAAGATCAGCGCGATCTTTTTCGGGTGGTGTTTGACATAGCCCGCTTCGTCCATCACTTCGGCCATGACGATGACATCGGTGGCCCTGTCCGCTTTGCGCAGCGCGCTTAACCCTTCGGAGAGTTGATCGCCAAGAACCAAGACCAGCCGCGCTACCATGGGACAGGCTTTCCGGCCCAGTCAAAGAACTGCCCGGTGTCCTTTGCCTCGAGCCCGTCAATCACCGTCACCAGATTTTCCGCCCCTTCGGATGCCTCAATCGCGGGATGCCGCGCGAGGTATTTCTGTGTGAACGGTGTCTTGACTGTGCCCGGATGCAGCGCCACGCATATGCTTTGCTTGTGCGAACGTGCCAGCTCAATCGATGCAGTATGCACGATTTGGTTCAACGCTGCCTTGGCGCTTCGATAGCTGATCCAGCCGCCAATCTTGTTGTCACCAATCGATCCAACCCGCGCCGACAGTACGGCGAATACACCGCGCCCGTCGCGGGGCAGCAGATCAGGCGCGTGGCGCAATACCAGCGCAGGGCCGACCGCGTTTAGGGCAAACTGATCCATCATCGCCTTCTGGCTTATGGATTTGATGGATTTTTCCGGCTCTGCCCCATCAATTTCAAGCGCACCCGATGCCACGACCACCACATCGAACGGCCCATCCAGACCACCGATATGCGCGTCGACGCTCGCTTCGTCCGTCAGGTTCAACCCATCGACCGACCGCGACAGGCCCGTGACCTGATCGCCGCGGGCCGTATATGCGGCCGCCAAGGCCGATCCGACCCCGCCCGACGCGCCAATAATCAAAATCTGTTTCATAGGCCCCCAAGTAGCGGACAAATCGCACGCTTCAACATCCGCATACAAAACGCCCCAAAAAACTCTTCCCATTTGGGTTTGCGCGGGTATAACGTTGCCCCATGACTAATGCTTATCATACACCGACCCCGTTGCGCGTAAGCGCCCTGTCGTTGTGTGCAAACCTACTCCTGCTAATCCGCCTCTGAGCGTGCCATCCGGCGCGCCCGCTCAGAGGGATGTGCAGCGCGCCAAGGATTTGAAAAGCAGAATGAAAGAACCCAAAACATGACCGATACGACCAAACAAGACCGCGTCTTGATTTTTGACACGACGTTGCGCGATGGCGAACAATCGCCCGGTGCAACCATGACCCACGCGGAAAAGATCGAAATCGCCGGTCTGCTGGATGAAATGGGCGTCGACATTATCGAGGCCGGTTTTCCCATCGCTTCCGAAGGTGATTTTGCCGCCGTCAGCGAAATTGCAAAACTGTCGCAAAACTCGGTGATCTGCGGGCTTGCCCGCGCGCAACTTGGCGATATTGATCGCTGTTGGGAGGCCGTTAAACACGCGGCCCAACCGCGCATTCACACGTTTATCGGCACCTCGCCTTTGCACCGCGCCATTCCCAACCTGACCATGGACGAAATGGCCGAGCGGATTCACGAGACTGTCACCCACGCCCGCAACCTGTGTGACAACGTGCAGTGGTCACCAATGGACGCGACACGGACCGAGCTTGATTATCTGTACCGTACCGTCGAAATCGCGATCAAGGCGGGGGCGACCACGATCAACATCCCCGATACCGTCGGATATACAGCACCACGCGAAAGCGCGGAATTGATCCGCAAGCTCCTGGAAAACGTACCCGGCGCGGACGAAATTATCTTTGCCACCCACTGCCACAACGATCTTGGCATGGCGACTGCCAACAGCCTTGCCGCTGTTGAGGCAGGCGCGCGGCAGATCGAATGTACAATCAACGGTCTGGGCGAACGTGCCGGCAACACCGCGTTGGAAGAAGTCGTGATGGCGCTGAAGGTCCGCAACGATATCATGCCGTTCCAAACTGGCGTGGACAGCACCAAGCTGATGAACATTTCGCGCCGCGTTGCGACGGTGTCCGGCTTTGCCGTGCAGTTTAACAAAGCCATCGTCGGCAAGAATGCCTTTGCCCACGAAAGCGGCATCCACCAAGACGGCATGCTGAAAAACGCCGAAACGTTCGAGATCATGCGCCCCGAAGACGTCGGTTTGACTGAAACCAATATCGTGATGGGCAAGCATTCGGGCCGGGCCGCGTTACGCTCGAAGCTGGAAAACCTCGGCTACGAGCTGGGCGATAACCAGCTGAAGGACGTGTTTGTCCGGTTCAAGGAACTCGCTGATCGCAAAAAAGAAATCTACGACGAAGACCTGATCGCGTTGATGCGCACGGCGTCAGACCCTGAAAGCGACCGGATCAAGCTGAAGTCGATGCATGTGGTTTGCGGCACCGAAGGGCCAAACGTGGCCAAGATGACCCTGATCGTAGATGGCGCAGAACACAGCACCGAACAAACCGGCGATGGCCCGGTTGATGCGTCGTTCAAATGCATCAAAGCATTGGTCGAACACAACGCCCGTCTGCAACTGTATCAGGTCCATGCCGTCACCGAGGGCACCGACGCGCAGGCAACTGTGTCCGTCCGCCTTGAGGAAGACGGTCGCATCGTAACTGGACAAGCTGCCAATACGGATACCGTGGTCAGTTCAGCCCAAGCCTATATTCACGCGCTCAACCGTCTGTTGGTGCGCCGTGAAAAAGGCGGCACCGACAAACGCGAGATCAGCTATAAAGACGCGGGTTAATTGACAAAGGCAGGGTTTCGACCCTGCCTTTTTAATATCAGTATGGGTCTTTGGGTGAGCGATCATCTGACAGGGATCGTTGTGACCGCTCCACAATCATGACGGTCGCATCGGCCAGATGCTGGCGTTCGATGTGATGATCGCCGCGGGCAACGCGCAGCTTATGCGCCTCAAGCATTACCTCGGCATGGGATGATCCACGTGGCGGGATGAACGCATAGCACGCCAGTTCGATCAAAAACCCCAAAGGATCCTTGAAATAGATCGAATGCATAAAGCCGCGATCCTTGATGCCCGAATTTCCAATGCCACGCTCTTTCAGCCGCTCAAGCACCTGATCGAACATGGCGCGGTCCACCTCGAACGCCATATGATGCACGCAACCTGCGTCGGTTGGGGTTCGACTGTGAACCTGCTTGCGGTTTTCGTTAGTGAAAATGGTGATTAAGCGTCCATCGCCTGGATCAAAGTACAGATGCCCCTCGTTGGGGTCATCAAGATTGGGCTGGTCAAAGATGAACGGCATCCCCAACAGCCCTTCCCAGAAATCAATGCTTGTCTGACGGTCCGCCCCCATCAACGTGATGTGATGGACACCGATAACCTGAATTTTCTGCATTTTCCTTCTCCTGATTTGACGTATCCCTCAAAATAATAGCGCAGTGGCGGCATCATGCCACCCGGATAGTCAACCCCCCTTTCGTATTGGGGCGCATCGTCCTATACACCGAACAGCCCGCCTCTGATTAGAGTCGCCGGGCCAATAAGTTTTTTTGCAAGGTCCTGCTGCTCATGTCCATATTTGATAAATTCCGTGGTTTGTTTTCATCCGATATGGCGATCGACCTTGGGACCGCGAACACGCTTGTGTACGTCAAGGGCAAGGGCATCGTTCTGTCAGAACCGTCCGTCGTAGCCTACCACGTTAAGGACGGCGTGAAAAAGGTTCTGGCCGTCGGCGAAGACGCCAAGCTGATGTTGGGCCGCACCCCGGGCAGCATCGAGGCGATCCGCCCCATGCGTGAAGGCGTGATTGCCGACTTTGATACAGCCGAGGAAATGATCAAGCACTTCATTCGCAAAGTGCACAAGCGATCGACGTTTTCCAAACCCAAGATCATCGTATGTGTGCCCCATGGCGCGACACCCGTTGAAAAACGTGCCATCCGTCAGTCGGTTCTGTCGGCTGGTGCCCGCCGCGCCGGTCTGATCGCCGAACCGATTGCCGCTGCAATTGGCGCAGGAATGCCGATCACGGACCCCACAGGTAACATGGTTGTCGATATCGGTGGCGGTACGACCGAAGTTGCGGTTCTGTCCCTGGGCGATATCGTTTACGCGCGCTCTGTGCGCGTGGGTGGCGACCGCATGGACGAAGCGATCATCAGCTATCTGCGCCGCCAGCAAAACCTGCTGGTCGGTGAAACAACGGCCGAGCGGATCAAGACATCTATCGGCACGGCACGCATGCCCGACGATGGGCGCGGCACGTCGATGCAAATTCGCGGACGCGATTTGCTGAACGGTGTCCCCAAAGAGATCGAAGTGACCCAAGCCCAAATCGCAGAAGCGCTGGCCGAACCCGTGCAGCAAATCTGCGAGGCAGTAATGACCGCGCTTGAAACAACGCCGCCCGACCTTGCGGCCGACATCGTGGACCGTGGTGTGATGCTGACCGGTGGTGGTGCATTGCTGGGCGATCTGGATCTTGCCCTTCGCGAACAAACGGGTCTGGCAATTTCTGTGGCCGACGAGCCGTTGAATTGTGTGGCTTTGGGTACTGGCAAAGCGTTGGAATTCGAGAAACAATTGCGCCACGCCATCGACTACGACAGCTAGTTCAGGCACAGTTTAGCTAAGCCCGACCAGCGGCAGGACGGCCCTGCCCAAAAGGCAGGAAATACGTCACGACATGGCCAGAGACAGATCATCCTCAAATGACTTTGGCCGGCCTTTGCGCCGGATCATGTTGGCTGTGCTGACCTTGGTGCTTTTAGGCGTGTTTTTGTTGTGGCGCATTGACAGCCCGCGTGTCGAACGGTTTCGAGCACAAATTACCGACAGGATCGTGCCCAATCTGGATTGGGCCATGGCCCCGGTAACAGGAACCGTCAACCTGCTGCGCGACTATCAAAGCTATCAGCGTCTAACCGTGCAAAATCAGGAATTGCGATCCGAACTGCGCAAGATGCAGACTTGGAAGGAAGCCGCGCTTCAGCTTGAACAGGAAAACGCAAGACTACTGGACCTGAACAAGGTGCGGCTTGATCCGCGATTGACCTATATCACGGGTGTGGTGCTGGCCGACTCAGGCTCGCCGTTCCGGCAATCAGTCTTGCTGAACGTCGGCGCACGGGACGGCATTGTCGAAGGATGGGCCACTGTCGATGGCATCGGCCTTGTTGGACGGATATCAGGTGTCGGGCAAGATACGGCGCGGGTCATTCTGGTGACCGACACATCCAGCCGTATCCCTTCAACGATCCAGCCATCGGGCCAACGCGCGATTATTGCGGGCGACAACTCCTCGGCACCGCCGATTGATTTTCTGGAAAATCCCGACCTTGTGCGCCCTGGTGACCGCGTGATCAGTTCAGGCGACGGGGGTGTCTTTCCGGCAGGCTTGTTGATCGGCCAAGTTGCAGCCGACCCGGGCGGGCGGCTGCGTGTGCGGCTGGCTGCCGACTTTGAGCGGCTCGAGTTCTTGCGCGTATTGCGCGACCACGGTGCCGAAACCGTGACCGAAGGCGGAACTGTCATTCTGGATGAAAGTATGCAGACCGCTGCCCCCGTTATTCCCGTGGCCCCCGCCGAATAATGGACACGCTATCGCCCCTTCGCCTGTGGATGATGCGCGCGGTATTCTTGCTGCTGGCGTTGATACTATTGTTCTTCCATCTGTTGCCGATCGAAACACAGCCCGTGGCGTTGTTTCAGGTGGATCTGCTGCCCCCACTGGCCAGCATCGACCCCGCCGAAGCACGGTTGCGCGCCCTGCTGAACCAAGGTGGTGCAAGATACATGATTGCACCTGATTTCTTGATCGCTTTCGCCTTTGCGTGGTCCGTGCGTCGGCCCGACTATGTACCTGCAGCCTTATTATGCGCTGTATTTTTGTTGACCGATCTGCTGCTTCAGCGCCCGCCGGGCCTGTGGGCACTGCTGGCCCTCCTTGCCTGCGAGAATTTGAAATCCAGAGGGCGGGCGCTGCGCGACAGCAGCTTTGGGCCTGAATGGTTGGCGGTAACAATTTGGCTTTTGGCGATTTTGCTGGTGAACCGCATTGTGCTATTCTTGGTATTGGTGCCTAGGCCTGATCTTAAGCTTAGCCTGATCGAGTTTGGGTTGACGGTGCTCGCCTATCCCGTCGTTGTCTTGATCACCCATGTTTTCATGGGGGTACGCAAGGCCACACCGGGCGATTTCGACAGTAAAGGTGGCCGCGCATGAGGAGACCGTTATGAGACGCAGCAGGGCAGAATCAGATGCCAGCCAAGCAAAGCTAAGTCGCCGCGCCGCGTTGCTGGGCGGGGTGCAGTTGCTTTTCATGGGTGGCCTTGCCGCACGCATGAATTATCTGCAAGTTGATCAAGCCGATCAGTACCTGCTGCTGGCGGAAGAGAACCGCATCAACATGCGCCTAATTCCGCCTACACGCGGCGAGATTTTTGACCGCAATGGCGTGCTATTGGCCCAGAACGTTCCATCCTACCGCATTGTCATGGTCCGCGAAGAAGTGGGCGATGTCGATGAAGTCATGCACAAGCTGGCGAAGGTTATCCAGCTTGATCCAGAGGCGCGTGATCGTGCCATTGCAGAAGTGAAAGCTGCCGAACGGTTCTTGCCTGTCACTGTTGCCGACAACGTCAGCTGGGACGACCTTAGCCGTGTTTCGGTCAATGCCCCCGCGCTGCCTGGTGTCAGTCCCGAGGTCGGTCTGACCCGCGTTTATCCGCGTGGATCCGACTTTGCCCATATCGTCGGGCGCGTTGGCCGCGTCAGCCAGGCGGATTTGGACGAACAAGAAACACCCGATGCGGTTCTGCGCATTCCACGCTTTCAAATTGGCCGCATTAACGTCGAGGCCCGCGAAGAAGGTTTGCTGCGCGGTGTCGCCGGCACAAAACAGGTCGAGGTAAACGCAACTGGCCGCGTGATGCGAGAACTGTCCCGACGCGAAGGGCAATCGGGGGCTGATCTCCAGCTGACCATCGACTCCAAGTTGCAGAACTATGTTCAGGCGCGGTTGGGCACCGAAAGCGCAGCCGTCGTTATCATTGATTGCGACAACGGCGATTTGGTCGCGAATGCGTCTTCGCCCAGCTATGATCCCAACTTGTTCATCGGGGGCATTTCATCGGCCGATTATAATCCAATGCTGGAATCAAAATACCGCCCGCTGGTTAATAAGACAGTGCAAGGCACCTATCCCCCCGGATCGACGTATAAAATGGTCGTCGCCATGGCCGCGTTGGAAGAGGGGATTATCGGGCCTGACGACACCGTCTATTGCCCCGGCCACCTTGAGGTCGGGGGGCGCAGGTTCCACTGCTGGAAACGCGCGGGCCATGGCTGGATAGATCTGGAAAACTCGCTCAAGCAGTCATGTGATGTCTTTTACTATGACCTTGCCCTGAAAGTCGGGATCGAGAAGATCTCAGCCATCGCCAAGCGGTTTGGATTGGGCATTCGCCACGACCTGCCCCTGTCATCCGTCGCAGCCGGGCTAACGCCCACCAAAGCGTGGAAAAAGGAATTCCGTGGCGCGGATTGGGTGATCGGGGATACCGTCAACGCCTCAATCGGCCAAGGATTTACCCTTAGTTCGCCGTTGCAGTTGGCTATCATGACGGCGCGGATGGCCACCAACCGCATGATCACGCCACGCCTGATCAAATCCATCGACGGTATCGAACAGCCCTCCGGTGGGGGTGAGCCGTTGGGAATGAACGAAAACAACCTGCGCAAAATCCGCAAGGGGATGCATGTCGTCGTCAATGACCGCCGGGGCACCGGCTATCGGTCGCGGATCATTGCCGAAGGGATGCGCATGGCGGGTAAGACCGGCACCAGTCAGGTCCGCAACATCACCGCAGCGGAACGCGCGCGGGGGGTCAGCCGCAACGAAGACCTACCTTGGGAACGGCGCGACCACGCATTGTTCGTAGCCTTTGCCCCGTCGGACAAGCCCCGCTATGCCGTGTCGGTTTTGGTCGAACATGGCGGTGGCGGATCGAAAGCGGCTGCGCCCATCGCTCGCGACGTACTTTTACAGGCGCTATATGGCGGAGAGCCGCCCCTTGATGCCTATCCAACAGCTGACAGAGACAGGATCGCCGAACAGCAAAAACAACTGCGCGAGGTCCAACCCGAAGCCACGATCAAAGGCAAAGATCAGGCATGAGCTATCTTGAGTATACGGTAAAACACGTCCCCACCGGCTTCAGGAAAATCCTGCACCTGAACTGGCCGCTGACGATTTTGCTGGCTGCCGTGTCCTGTGTTGGCTTTCTGATGCTGTACTCGGTCGCAGGTGGCACATTCACGCCTTGGGCTGAACCGCAAATGAAACGCTTTGCCCTAGGGCTTTGCTTGATGATTGCGGTTGGCATGGTCCCTATCTGGATGTGGCGGAACCTTGCAGGGGTCGCTTATCTCGGGACCGTCTTTTTGCTTATCGGGGTCGAGCTTTTCGGCTCAGTCGGGATGGGGGCACAGCGGTGGATTGAATTGGGTGCGTTTCGCCTTCAGCCCTCAGAGTTGATGAAGATCACCTTGGTCATGATGCTGGCCGCCTACTACGATTGGCTACCAGCCAAACGCACATCGCGCCTAATATGGGTGATCATTCCGATTGTGATGATACTTGCGCCGACAGCTTTGGTGCTCAAACAGCCTGACTTGGGCACCGCGCTTTTGCTGATTTTCGCGGGCGGGGGCCTGATGTTTCTTGCCGGTGTCCATTGGGCATATTTCGCCGTCGTCTTTTCTGCTGGCATCGGTTTGATCACTGCCGTCTTCCAGTCGCGCGGCACACCTTGGCAATTGCTGAAAGATTACCAGTTCAGGCGGATCGATACGTTTATTGACCCCAGCACCGATCCGCTAGGCGCAGGGTATCACATCACCCAATCCAAAATCGCCCTCGGGTCGGGCGGCTGGACGGGACGTGGCTTTATGCAAGGGACTCAATCGCGCCTGAACTTCCTACCTGAAAAACACACTGATTTTATCTTTACGACCCTGGCCGAGGAATTCGGATTCATAGGTGGCTTTTCGCTGCTAAGCCTTTACGCGCTGATCATCATTTTTTGTATCGCTGCAGCGGTGATCAACAAGGATCGGTTTTCTTCCTTGCTGACCTTGGGCATTGCGTTGAACTTCTTTTTGTTCTTTGCGGTGAACATGTCGATGGTAATGGGGCTGGCCCCCGTTGTTGGTGTTCCCCTGCCGCTTGTCAGCTATGGCGGTTCGGCCATGCTTGTTCTCTTGCTTGCCTTCGGGCTGGTTCAATCCGCACATGTCCACCGCCCAAGGTAGGTCCCAATGCCACTCAACATCCTGTTTGCCGCACGCCCTGAACGCTGGGCTGTCTACGAACAACCCTTGCGCGACGCGATGCGTGCCGCAGATATTGCTGCGAACCTAGGCACGAATATTGCACCGTCCGAGGTCGACTATATTATCTATGCGCCGAACAGCGACTTGCAGGATTTCACCCCCTACACGCGCGCAAAGGCCGTGCTGAACCTTTGGGCGGGCGTCGAAAAGATCACGGGCAACGCGACCTTGCAAATCCCGCTTGCACGCATGGTGGACCCTGGTCTGACCAAAGGAATGGTCGAATGGGTAACCGGCCACGTGATGCGCTATCACCTTGGATTGGACATCGACATTTTGCACACTGGCACCGACTGGACACCGCGTATGCCGCCGCTTGCACAGGAACGCAAAGTCAGCATTCTGGGCATGGGTGCCTTGGGTGCCGAAGCAACCAAGACGCTTGTTGCCTTGGGTTTCGACGTAGCCGGCTGGTCGCGCAGCCCCAAGAGTGAGTCCGGCGTGACATGTTTTCACGGGGATCAAGGGCTGCAAGACATACTGAAACGCAGTGAAATTCTGGTGCTTTTGTTGCCCGACACACCCGCGACGGCAAATACGATCGACAAAGCTGCGCTGGCAGCCATGCCAAGCGGCGCGTTTATCATCAACCCCGGCCGAGGGCCTTTAATTGACGATGATGCACTGATCAGCGCGCTTGATAGCGGACAGATTGCACATGCCACTTTGGATGTTTTTCGAACCGAACCTTTGCCCGCGCAGCATCCCTATTGGGCGCATCCAAATGTTACCGTCACACCTCACATAGCCGCAGAAACGCGCGCCGTGACAGCATCACAGGTAATCATTGAGAACATCAAACGCGGAGAAATAGGAGATGACTTTTTGCATCTTGTCGATCGCACCTTAGGCTATTGAAGGTGCCTGCCTCACAGTAAGAATTTGAGTTTATTTGGCAAAATGAAACCAGCGCGATTTGCCCCATTTTTTCATTTTGCCATTAAACTCTCGCCGAAGGCTATAAAATTCTTAATCAAGCCGCTTGCAAGCCGCGCCCTTTCAGCAATGCCTCAACCCCCGGCAACCGCCCCCTAAACGCAGTGTAAAGCTCCGCTGCGTCTCGACTGCCTCCTGTGGACAGGATGTGCTCTTCAAGCGCCTTTGCCCTTTCCGGGTCAAAGGCCCCACCTGCCTCTTCGAATGCTTCGAATGCATCCGCGTCCATGACCTCGGACCACATATAGCTGTAGTAGCCGCTGGAATAGCCATCCCCCGAAAAGACATGCGCAAATTGTGGTGTCGCATGGCGCATGGTGATCGCGGCCGGCATCCCCAGATCCGCCAGAACTTGCGCTTGCTTGGCCATGGGATCGCTAGGCATGGGACCATCATGAAATTCCAGATCAACCAAGGCTGAAGCCACATATTCAACGGTCGAAAAGCCCATGTCAAAATTAGCGGCACCCAGAACTCTGTCCAACATTTCTTTTGGCATGGGTTTGCCAGTTTTGGCATGAACCGCAAATTCGCCAAGTACTTCCGGCACTTCCAGCCAATGTTCATAAAGCTGGCTCGGCAATTCAACAAAATCACGGGCAACCGAGGTGCCGCTTACAGACTCATACGTCACATTCGACAACATCTGATGCAATGCGTGACCAAACTCATGAAACAAGGTCCGCGCATCATCATA
>RCMY010000135.1_pt1 | contig 68603 bp, 64 predicted proteins | sample 2041341 | NCBI WGS metagenome assembly RCMY01 (sample SAMN09708234, study PRJNA481090) | Marine sediment metagenome, whole genome shotgun sequencing project. | reverse complement strand
CGTCCCGAGTTGTGGCAGATCTACAACGCCCGCCGCAGCCCCGGTGAGACATTGCGTGTCTTTCCGATCTCGAACTGGACCGAACTCGACGTCTGGCAGTACGTCCACCTCGAGCAGATCCCGATCGTGCCGCTCTACCTGTCGGCGCCGCGCCCGGTCGTACACCGCGACGGCACGCTGATCATGGTCGACGACGACCGGTTCCAGTTGCGTGACGGCGAAGTGCCCGAGATCAGGAACGTCCGATTCCGCACGCTGGGCTGCTACCCGCTGTCGGGGGCGATCGAGAGCGATGCCGACACCCTCACCGGGGTGATCCAGGAGATGCTGCTCGCGACCACCTCCGAGCGTCAGGGCCGCCTGATCGACACCGACTCTGCCGGCTCGATGGAGAAGAAGAAGCAAGAAGGATATTTCTGATGCCGCACCCGATCGTTCCCCAGTCGGCCTGCTGCGAAAAAGGACACTTCTGAGCAATGGCGCACGTTTCTGATCTCATCGCGAGCGACATCGAGGAATACCTCACGTCGCACCAGTACAAGTCGCTCCTGCGATTCATCACCTGTGGCAGTGTCGACGACGGCAAGAGCACGCTCATCGGCCGTCTGCTGTACGAGTCGCACATGGTCTTCGAAGACCACCTCGCACAGCTCGAAGCCGACTCGGCCAAGGTCGGCACCCAGGGCACCGACCTCGACTTCGCACTGCTGCTCGACGGCCTGACCGCCGAGCGCGAACAGGGCATCACGATCGATGTCGCGTACCGATTCTTCTCCACCGAGAAGCGCAAGTTCATCGTCGCCGACACCCCCGGCCACGAGCAGTACACCCGCAACATGGTCACCGGCGCCTCCACTGCAGACGTCGCCGTGCTCATGGTCGACGCACGCAAGGGCGTCCTGACCCAGACGCGACGCCACAGCTATCTCGTCTCCCTGTTGGGCATCAAGAAGGTCGTCGTCTGCATCAACAAGATGGACCTCGTCGACTACTCCGAGGAGATCTTCGGTGAGATCGTCAGCGAGTATGCCGACTTCGCCGCGCAGATCGATCTGCAGGACGTCACGTACGTGCCGGTGTCGGCGCTCAAGGGCGACAACATCGTCGAGCCGAGTGCGTCGCTGTCGTGGTACGACGGCCCGACCCTGATGTCGTACCTCGAAGACGTGCAGGTGGAAGAGGACGTAGCGAGCGGTCCGTTCCGGATGCCGGTGCAGTGGGTCAACCGCCCGAATCTGGACTTCCGTGGTTTCTCCGGACGCGTGGTCGGTGGCACCGTCCGGCCCGGCGACCCGATCCGCGTCCTGCCGGCCGGTACGACGAGCACGGTCGATCGCATCGTCACCTACGACGGCGATCTCGACGTGGCCGTCGCCGGGCAGTCGATCACGCTCACACTCACCGACGAGATCGACGCCAGCCGTGGCGACCTGATCTGTGCCGGAGACGAGCCCGCCGAGGTCGCTGACCAGTTCGAAGCGCACCTCGTCTGGATGCACGAAGACGAGATGCTCCCGGGCCGTCCGTACCTGATGAAGATCGGCACCCGAACCGTCGGTGTCACCGTGGCCAACCCGAAGTATCGGGTCGACGTCAACACCCTCGAACACCTCGCGGCGAACACCCTCGAACTCAACGAGATCGGCGTGTGCAACCTCAGCCTCGACCGGCCGATCCCGTTCGATGCGTACCCCGCAAACAACCGGCCGGGCAACCGCGACACCGGCTCGTTCATCATCATCGACAAGATCACGCAGAACACCGTGGGCGCCGGCATGTTGCACTTCGCCCTCCGGCGCAGCCACAACATCCACTGGCAGGACGTGCAGGTCGACAAGGCAGCACGCTCCGAGCAGAACAATCACCAGCCCGGTGTCGTCTGGTTCACCGGTCTGTCGGGTTCGGGCAAGTCGACGATCGCGAACATCGTCGAGGCGAAGCTGCACACCCTCGGAGTGCGGACGTACCTGCTCGACGGTGACAACGTCCGCCACGGCCTGAACCGCGACCTCGGCTTCACCGATGCGGATCGCGTCGAGAACATCCGTCGCATCGCCGAGGTTTCCGGGCTGATGGTCGATGCCGGACTCGTCGTGCTCGTGTCGTTCATCTCGCCATTCCGCGCCGAACGTCAACTGGCTCGCGATCGAGTGGAGGCCGGTGAGTTCATCGAGGTCCATGTCGACACGCCGCTCGACGTTGCCGAGGAGCGCGATCCGAAGGGGTTGTACGCCAAGGCTCGTGCCGGTGAACTCGCGAACTTCACGGGAATCGACTCGCCGTACGAGGCGCCCGAGGCGCCGGAGATTCGTGTCGACACGACTGCGGTCTCGGCGGAGGAGGCAGCCGATCAGGTCATCGATGCCCTTCGGTCGAGTGGCGTGATCGCCTGACGGCGACGTCGCGTCGCGTGGTCCGGTGAGTCAGGTGGTTCAGGTGATGGCGGGATGAACGATCACGAGATCGTCGCGTTCTCGAGCGGCGGCGTGGTCCGGCCGAGGCGTCTCGCGGGCGGTCGGAGGTGAGCGCCGACGAGTGGATCACCGTGGTCGTGCTGGTCGTGGCCGTCGGCGTGCTGATCGCGGACCGTTTCCCGCCGGTGATGGTCCTCGGCGCAGCGGTCGCGGCGATGATGTTCGCAAACGTGATCGACACGAACATCGCACTGAGTGGGTTGTCGAGTTCGGCGCCGGCGACGATCGCTGCGCTGTACGTCCTGGCGGGAGCGGTGACGGCGACGGGAACATTCAGTCGCTTCATCGATCGACTGCTCGATCGCAACAGTTCGATCTTCGCCGTCACGGCGGCGACGGCGGCGATGTCGTCGGTCGTACCGAACACCCCGTTGATCGCGATGTTCGCACCGCGCATCGTGCGCTGGTCACAGCGTCGCGGCAAGAACGCGAGCAGGTGGCTGATGCCGCTGTCGTTCGCCAGCATTCTCGGTGGCGTCATCACCTTGATCGGCACGTCGACGAACCTCGTCGTGTCCGATCTACTCGAACGCTCCGGCGAGGAGCCACTGGGCGTCCTCGAGATCACCGTCGTGGGACTGCCGGTGGCGGTGATCGGCGTCGCCGTACTGTCGACGATCGGTGTCCGTCTCCTGCCTGAACGAAATGCTGCATCGACCGACGGAGAGCGGCGCGGGCGGGAGTTCCAGCTGACGGCACGCGTCGACAGCGACGGCCCGCTGGTCGGTCGAACCGTTGCTCAGTCGGGCTTGCGGAGCTTGGACGGTGTGTTCCTCGCGATGATCGAACGTCCCGGGCGTCAGGGGCGTGAGGCGGTGGCGCTCGCCGCTTCCCCCCAGACGATGCTCGAACCCGACGACGTCTGCTGCTTCGTCGGCGACGTCGGCCGGATCATCGATCTCCACGAGATCACCGGACTCTCGATGCTCGAACAGCACCACGTCTCGGCTGCCCAGGGCGCTGGCACCAGCGTCTTCGAAGCAGTCATCTCGCCGGTCTCCGAGCTGGTCGGGGCCACGCTCAAGTCGGCCAACTTCCGTGGTCGGTTCGGCGGCGCCGTGATGGCGATCCATCGGGCCGACGGACAGCTCGGAGGGCAACTGGGCCACGTCACCATGCGCGCCGGCGACGTGCTGCTCGTCCTCGCCGACGACTCGTTCGCAGGTCGTTGGCGTGGCCACGCGGACTTCTCACTCGTCGCCGCCGTCGATGCTCCGCCACCACCTCGGCGAAGTCATGCCTGGCTCGTGATCGGCGCAACCATCGCGTTGCTCGTCACCGCAGTGAGTGGGTTGCTCGATCTCTTCGAAGCCGCACTCGCGGCCGCTGTGATCGTCGTGGCCGGTGGTGCGATCTCTGGGCGGGAGGCGCTGAGGTCGATCAATCTGAACGTCATCGCGACGATGGCGGTGGCGATCAGCTTGGGTTCGGCGGTCTCGGTCAGCGGCCTGGCGACGCAGGTGGCCTCACTCGTCGAACGCGCGGAGGGTCTGGGTCTCGGCGACACCGGGTTGGTGGTGGCGACGATGATCATCACGATTCTGATCACCGAACTGCTGACCAACACCGCAGCCGCGGCGCTGATGGTCCCGATCGCACTGTCGATCAGCGCCGACGTGGGGAGCGATCCGCGGATGCTGAGCGTCGCGGTGCTGATCGGCGCGTCGTGCTCGTTCCTCTCACCGGTCGGCTATCAGACGAACCTGATGGTCTTCAGCCTCGGTGGCTACCGCTTCTCGGACTTCGCCCGTGTGGGTGCACCCCTCACGATCTCGACGCTGATCACCTCCTCGATCATCATCCCGATCGCCTTCGGCTAGCGCGGCGAGCGGGATGTCGTCCGGGCCCCGTCGAGTCACCACCCCGGACTCGGTCGAGTCGGTACCGCACGGCGCGGCATGGCTCGGGCCGGTGCTGCTGGGCGTGCGCGGTCTACGGTCGGTGCATGCTCGACACGCAGGGACGCACGTTCATGATCAGTGGGGCCAACCGTGGCCTCGGCAAGGCGATCGCCCGGCGATTGTTCGACGACGGCTACAACGTCAGCGTCGGCGCCCGCGACGTGGACGCGTTGACCGAAACGTTCGCCGATGCTACTGGTGATCGCCTCCTCTGCCATCGTTACGACGCGAACGATCCGACGTCGGAACGGGCGTGGATCGACGCGACGCTCGAACGGTTCGGGGGCATCGATGGCATCGTCAACAATGCCGGCATCGTCGACACCGCGTTGCTGGAGGACCTCACCGACGAGGCACTCGATGACATGTGGGCGGTCAACGTGAAGGCGCCGACGCGCATGATCCGGTACGCACTGCCGTCGCTGCGGGCGAGTGGGCACGGCCGAGTCGTCAACATCGCCTCGCTGTCTGGTCAGCGCGTGAAGGGCACCTTCGCTCCCGGGTACGCGATGTCGAAACACGCCGTGATCGCGCTGTCCGAGGCGACCAAGAACGCGGCATGGGATGATGGTGTCCGGGTCACGGCGGTGTGTCCGGGGTTCATCGCGACCGACATGACGAGCGATTTCGGTGAGGACCCGGCGACGATGATCGACGCCGACGATCTCGCCGAGTTGATCTCGACCACGATGCGGCTGCCGAACACCGCATCAGTCGCCCAGCTGAACGTCTCCTGCCGACTCGAACCCGGCTTCTGAGGATCACCTCGGAGTCGACGTCACTGCACGCTCGTTACTTCGGGGTCGGGAGCCGAAGTAACGGGAGCCGAAGCAAGTCAGTCGGACGCCGTCATCCCGAGAAAGCACTCCAACCGCCGGTCGGTGGTGGCGGTGGTGTCGCAACGACATTGCCGGTTGCTGCAGCGAGGGACGCACGAAGAAGCGGTGTCGATGTCTGTTGCAGCTCGCCCGTCGCAACGACGACCGAGCCGGACAACGATTCACCGTGGCGAAGTGAGCGCAACGGCGCGCGGCGCGCGACCTCTTTGATGAACGCTGCGGCGGCTCCGCTGTGCCGGCGGAGACCTGCTCCATCGCCTCGTCGGTGATCGGCTCGGTTGGTGGTGAGGATGAACAGCACGTCGTCGTCGGCCTGGAGGCCATCCATCTCGTTCAGCAGTTGGAACAGCATCGGGTTGTGTTCGCCGCCGGGTAGGCCGCGATCCATCCCGATCAGATCGACGTCTTCGATCACGATGGTTGCGGGGGCCAGTTTGCGGGCGAGCGTGCCGGCCTGACCGATCGCTCCGCCCGACGCACCGGAGAGGATGATGGTCGTCCGATCGGACATCTGGCCGAGGAGATGCGAGATGGTGTGCGTCTTGCCGGTGCCCGGCGGACCGTAGAGCAGCAATCCGCGCTTGAGGTGTTGACCCGCAGCGACCAGTTCAGCACGCATGTCGGTGATCCCGAATGCGTGCTCTTCGATCGCTGCCAACTGCCAATCGGGCAGGATGACCTGCTCACGGCTGACGGCCGGAATCTCGGCGAACGTCATGCCGAAGCCGCCGTACTCACTGAAGGAGAAGGTGACGACGCGGCCGCGCAGCACGTTCTTGTCAGCCATCAGCTCGCGGATGTGGACGAGGAATGCGTCGGCGATCTGTTGGGTCGGAGCAGCGACCTCGACGGCCAGCTGAGCGCGATGCCGGTCAGAGATGACAGCGTGAGTGCCACCGGATCGCCGCCGTGTTCGCCGAGGACCACGCCGGCGCGCAGACACTGGATGGTCTCGGTCGCACTGATGTCCACGGTGCTGAATTGTCGAGCGCTCTCGGCCGGGCCCTGCCAGAACCCACCCACCAGACTGGCCAGCGACACGCCGCTGTAATTGCCGATGTCGGGCGACAGTCCGAACTCGGCCCAGCTCTCACTGTTGGCCTGGACCTCGTCGAGAGCGAGCTGGAAGTTGGCGTGTTCGATGGTCTCGAAGGTCACCGACGTGAAACGCGTGGTTGCGGCGTGTCAGGCGGCTTGGGACTCTGCGCTCAGGCGGAGCACTTCGTCCTCGGGGAAGGCGCCGAACCACCCGGTGATCGGCGTGCCGTCGGCGGCGAAGAGCACCGCTGCGGGCTGGCCGGTGATACCGAGTGCATCCCAGGATTCGAACGATTCGTCCCAGAGCATGGTGAACGACTGGGTGCCGTAGCCGGCGACGAAGTCCTCGGCCTGGCCGAGGCTGTCCTGCGTGCCGAGGCCGATGACTTCGACGTCTTGGAGATGATCACGAGCGAACTGCTCGACATCGGGAGCTTCCCGACGGCAACTCGGTCAATGTGGCGCCCAGGCCCAGATCAGAACGGGCCGATCAGCCGGAAAGACATTGCGGAAGTTGACCTTCGCACCGCTGCGGATGTCATCGACGAGGAGGTCGGGGAACATGTTCTCGGCGAAGTCCGACTCGGCAGACAGTTCTGCAGCGAATGAACGGCCGCCGATGACCGCCTCGACGGGAGCAGGTGCGTCGGTCGACGGCGCCTCGTCTGCTGCTGGCGAATCGGAGGTGACGACAGTATCGCCGGCCTGCGTGTCCGGTTTGTCGGCCTCGACACCTTCATCGGCCGGCGCGGTGGTCGTGCCGTCGGCCGCACCTGCTTCGTCGGGCGTCGGGTCGGAATCGGCGCCGGCGTCGGCGTCGGCGTCAACGATGGCGGGATCGGTGACTGGAGCGGCATCGTCGGCCGTGCCGCATGCCACGAGCACGAGGCCGGTTGCGACGATGGCGGCAGCGGACCGCACAGATCTCTTCATCACGACAGTGTGGCAAGCCACGTCGACCGAGTCCCGTCGTTCCCTGATCGTTTCGATCTTCGCCGATCCGTGCGGTCCCTGCTCCGTGCGCGGTGCGAGGTGAGATGGCGGTCCGCGGCGGGCGGTGAGAGGTGAGACAGGCAGGTCGACCCGGATCTCACCGCACCCGGTCTGCACCATTGATCGGTGAGACCCAGGCAGGACAGGTGATCTCACCTCTCACCAGCGTGGGGAAGCGGGCCGTTGTCCACCGAGAGCGAGGCGGACGGTGGGGGAGCTGAATCGGTACCGTCGGGGTGTGCACATCGTGTTGGTCAACCCTCAGATCGCCCCGAACACCGGCAACCTGATCAGGCTGTGTGCGAACACCGGGAACGACCTCCACCTCGTCGAACCGCTCGGGTTCCGCCTCGACGATTCACTCCTCAAGCGCGGCGGCCTCGACTACCACGAGCGCACCCGGATGACCGTCCACGCCGACCTCGATGCCGTCAGGGACGCCCTGCCCGGCCGGTGGTTCGCGTTCTCGACGCACTCGACGCGTCGCTACACCGAGGTCGAGTTCCGTGATGACGACGTCCTCGTGTTCGGCTGTGAAGGCTCGGGACTCGACGACGAGACCAAGCAGCAGTTCGATGCCGAGCATTCCCTGACCATTCCACTGCGTCCGAACAACCGGAGCCTCAACCTCGCGAACGCCGTGTCGGTCGTCGTGTTCGAGGCGTGGCGCCAAGCTGACTTCGCAGGTGCAGCGGAGGTCGATGAACGTGTCGAGGGCCTCACCGGCGAACTGCTCGACGGCGCACTCTTCGACAAGTAGCTCGCTCCGTTCACGTCGTGCCAGGCACAACGTGAACGTTCAGCCGAAGCCGGGGTTGACCTTTGGGTTCACACCGTTGACGATGTCCTCGGCGCGGGCGATCACGCCGGGCTTGGCCTCGTCGTGGGTGAGGATCCAGAACGAGTCGTTGCGGACCGCGTCGAGGACGGCGTTGCCGACGACTTCGGTGCTGATGCCGCCGGCGACGAGCGCTTCGACCTGCTTCTGGAAGCCGCCCTTCTCGCCACGATCGGGCATCGTCGCGCGAACTTCATCGGGCATGTTCCGGTCGCTCGTGGCGATCCCGGTGGCGACGAATGCCGGGCACAGCACCGACACGCCGACCTTCGATCCGGCCAGCTGCATCTCCTTGCTGAGCGTCTCCGACAGTGCGACGACGCCGTACTTCGAGATGTTGTAGGGCCCCATCATCGGCGCCGAACCGTGACCGGCCATCGAGGCGGTGTTGACGATGTGACACTGCTCGCCGTGCTCGATCATGCCGGGCAGGAACACCTTGCAGCCGTAGATCACGCCCCACAGATTGATGTCGATCGTCCAGCGCCACGCCTCGAGGTTGTCGGGGTCTGCGACGGGCCCGCCCGCGCCGACACCGGCGTTGTTGCACAAGATGTGGATGTTCCCGAACCGCTCGCGTGCGAGTCGTTCCAGCTCGACGATCTGGGCGTGCTCACGCACGTCGAGTTCGTGGGCGAGCAACGGGTAGCCGGACTCGGTGAGCTCGGCGGCGGCACGGTCGAGCGCGCCACGTTCGACGTCGGCGAGCACGAGGTTCATGCCAGCAGCACCGAACTGCTTGGCGAGTTCGAATCCGATGCCGCTCGCAGCACCGGTGATGACGGCAGTCTTGCCGGAGAGATCGTCCATGCCGGTCGGTCTACTCGCCGCGGTCTGCGCAGACGTCATCGGGATGCAGCGCCGGTCGACACGAACGGACCATCGGGGCCAGGCACAGACGGGACTTCGACTCCAGGGACGGCGAACGGGGTCAGCCCGTGTGGAGGGCAGCAATCTGGTCGGTGCTCCATCCGACTTCGCTCAGCACCTCAGCGGTGTGTTCGCCGAGCCGTGGAGCATGCCGCGTCGGGAGCCCTTGTTCGTCGCCGCGACTCGCGAAACGAAGCGGGTCTCGTGTCACGCGGTACGGGCCCTCGGTCGGGTGAACGTCGGAGTGGAGTAGGTCGACGGCTGCGAAGTGCTCGTCGTCCTCGATGTGTTCGAGTGACAGCACGGCGGCGGCGGGAATCGAATGGTCGTCGCAGAAGGCCAGCAGTGGTGACGTCGCGAGTCCGGCGACGAATCCGTCGAGCATGCCGTACAGCTCGTTGGAGTTGGCGATACGTGAGCGTTGGTCGGCGAAGCGCTCGTCGTCGGTCAATTCGGGCCGCCCGACGAAGCCGAAGAAGTCGCTCCAGTTGGCGTTGCTGTACGGCAGCAGGACGACCCACCCGTCCGCTGTCCGGCGAGGTCGGCGATTCGGGGCGGTGACCCTGGCGTAGCTGAACTGGCCGATCGGCGGATCGAAGGTCATGCCGCCGAGATGTTCGACCAGGTTGAACGATGCCATGACCTCGGCCATCGGCACCTCGATCGAATCGCCCTCACCGGTCATCGCCCGCCGGTACAGCGCAGCGGTGATCGCCGGGACGATGTGCAGGCCGCACACCTTGTCAGCGATGATCGACGGCATGAGCTGCGGCTCGCCACCGGAGTAGGTGAACAGGTCACTGAGTCCCGAAGCCGCTTGGATCACATCGTCGTAGGCCGCCTTGTCGGCGCTCGGACCGTTGCTGCCGTAGCCGTTCGCGACGCAGTAGATGATGTCGGCGCGCATCGCTCGGACGCCGGCGTCGTCGAGGCCGAGTCGGGCCAGTGCGGAACGACGCATCGTGGTGACGAACACGTCGGCGGTCGCCACGAGATCAGCGAGCGCACGCTGGCCCGCATCGGATTTGAGGTCGAGGACGACGCTGCGCTTGTTGCGATTCATGTTGATCGCGAACGCACTCATCGCCTCGCTGCGCATCGGTTCATAGTGGCGGATGATGTCGCCGTCGGGCGTCTCGACACGGATGACATCAGCGCCCAGGTCGCCAAGCATGCGGGTGGCCAGCGGGCCCATCACGACCGAGGTCAGGTCGATGACTCGGACGCCGTCGAGTGGGCCGGACCGGTCTGGTGGAGGTTCCGGTGTTCCCGCAGATGACGACATCGAGACAGTGTCACCGGCTCTGCTCGTTTCCGGCGATTCCGACGGCTGGACTCACCAACCCAGATCTCCTCTCCGATCGAGAGCCGTCGCAAAGTTACGTGGGGTCTGACCCCACGCAACATTGTTGGGTGGCGTTGTTGGCCCGGCACGAAATCGCTCGCCCGGGCCGTGCTCAGGTCGCCGAGCGACCGTGCTTCCAGTAGCCGCGGGCGGTCACGGTCGATCGTTCCCTGCCGCGCTCGTCGAAGAGATGGGTGCGCATGCGCTGCACGGCGGCCGCCTCGCCCGCAATCCACACCGCTTCGGGCAGGGTCGACATCGCCGTGACTGCGGCGACGAGCCGGTCGCCCGGCACTTCGCCCGCCGTCGCTTCGTGCCAGGTCACCGCGGCGTTCGGGTGAGGCGGCAACTCGAGGCGCGCTCCAGGGGCGGAGATCTCGACATGTACCTCGACTGATCGGTCCGGCGGGATCGCCTCGAGCAGCTGACCGATGGCGGGCATGGCTGATTCGTCGCCGACGAGCAGGTGGGACATGGCATCCGGGTCGACCGGTTCACTTCGTCCCGGCCCCGAGATCGCGACCTCGTCGCCGACCTCGGCGCGTCGCGCCCAGTCGGTCGCGGCTCCGTGGTCGTGGAGCACCATGTCGAGTGTCAGCTCCAGGAGTTCGCTGTCGAAGAAGCGTGGCGTGAAGGTCCGGATCGGAGCGCGCTCGCCGCTGGGGAGTTCGAATTGATTGCCGGTCCAGGTCGGCATGTCGATCTCGTCGGCGCCGGGTGGCGGTACGAGTAGTCGGACGCTCGAGGCGGGGGCAACGATCGGGAAGCCGCTGAGGTCGTCGCCGCCGAACACGACGCGGAGCATTCGCTCACTGAGCAGGGTCGTCGACACGACGTGAACCCGTCGGAACGGCGGGGGTGCCTTGCGCAGCCGCCGAAGCTTTGCCGCCGCGTGGGCCGTCGTCGTCTGATCTGCGGCGTCGGTCACGGATCCATGGTCTCATGGTTCTCCGTCGGTGCGGCGAATGGAGCCCGGTCGACTCGATCAGTGTGGAGGCGGAAGTCCCGTCTGTGCCTGGCCCCGATGGTCCGTTCAGGCGGGGAGGACGGCGACGGCTTCGATCTCGATCAGGGACTCGTCGAGGAACAGTGACTGGCATCCCACGAGCGTGATCGGCACGACGCCGATCGGGTGCACCTCTGCCGCTTTGGCGAGGCCGGTGAAGAGGTCGCGCTGCATCGACTGGTTCCAGCCGACGACGTAGATCGTCAGCTTCGCCAGGTCATCGAGTGCGCCGCCGATGCCGAGCAGGGCATCCATGAGATTGCGCATCGCCTGGTCCGTCTGTGCAGTGAGGCCGTCGGGGTGGTGACCGTCGGCGTCGGTGCCGATCTGGCCGGACAGGTGGACCGTGCGGCCGCTGGGCGGAGCGATCGCGGCGTGTGAGAACCCCTGTGGTGCGGGCAGGCGGTCGGAGTTCCGGAGTTCGATCGGCATGGTCGTACAGTACGCACAGGCCGTGCGTCGGGGACAGTCTTTGAACAGATGACCGTCCGGCCGTCACGAAAGGTCTGACCCCGATGTGACTCGCTCGTTGTGGCTCAGAGGCAGGCGCGGACGGCGTTGTTGAGCGTGACGGTGCGGGGGTCGCCGGCGATGCCGCCGAGCATCTGGTTCATCACGTAGCCGTACCCGATACCGGAATCGGGGTCAGCGTGCCCGAGCGACCCGCCTGCTCCGGCGTGACCGAAGGCGTTGGGTCCCACGAGCGGCACGGTGGCGTTGTCGAGCATGAAGCCCATCCCGAACCGGGTCTCGGCGACGAGACAGTGATCCGACCCGCGCACCGCTTCGGCCGAGGCGGCCTGCATGGCGTCCGCACCGAGGATGCGGACGCCGTCGACCTCGCCGACGGTGGCGGCATACATCTTGGCGAGGCTCCTGGCAGTGGTGATGCCATTCGCTGCGGGCATCTCGGTCGCGTGGAAGGCGCGTGTGTTGAACGGGTTCTCGGCCATGCCGAGGGCGAGGACGACGCCGTGCATCGTGAGGGCATCGAATCCCGGCGTGCCCGGACCCATCACCTGCATCATCAGTGCGAGTTCGGCTGGATCCGTCGGCGGCGGTGATGGCTCCAAGGTGCTCACGCGATGCTCCTCGGACTCGGGCAGGCCGATCCAGAAGTCGAGCCCGAGCGGTCCGGCGACCTCATCGGCGAAATAGCGACCGATCGTGCGGCCGTCGACACGCCGCACGAGTTCGCCGGCGAGCCAGCCGTAGGTGAGCGCGTGGTAGCCGTGTGTCGATCCGGGTTCCCAGAGCGGCATCTGATCGGCGAGCGCGGCGACGATCGGGTCGACAGCCAAGAGGTCGTCGACGGTGACCGGTGCTTCGACCCAGGCGAGGCCGGCCTGGTGGCTCATCATCTGCGCAACGGTGACATCGCCTTTGCCGTTGGCTGCGAACTCGGGCCAATGTGATGCCACCGTGTCGGAGTAGGAGAGCTCGCCCGCCTCGACCAGACGCGCCACGCAGATCGCTGCGGCGCCCTTCGTGGTCGAGAACACGAGCTGCAGAGTCTGTTCGTCCCAGGCTCGCCCGCTGGCCTTGTCGGCGACGCCGCCCCAGAGGTCGACCTGCAACTCACCATCGGCGTACAGGGCGAACCCGGCACCCAGTTCGGGGAACACGTCGAAGTTCGACCGAAACGCATCGGCCACTTTCTCGAATCCGGGTGCGGTGTGTCCGTGGATCTGGGTCATGAGCTGACCTTACGGAGCGCCGCCGCAATGGGTCGAAGTCGAGGCGGCGTGACGAAGGCGTGTACGTGTTTGGAAGACTGAGCGGGTGACGCCGACGGATCTGATCACTGAACGACTCCGACTCCGTCGTTGGCGCGATGCGGATCGGGCACCGTTCGCCGCCCTCAACGCTGACCCGACGGTGATGGAGCACTTTGCTGCGATGCTGACCACGGAGCAGAGCAACGCGTTCGTCGACCGTGTCGAGACGACGTTCGACGAACAGGGCATCGGGTTCTGGGCCGTCGAGGTCATCGAGACAGCGTCGTTCGCCGGCTTCGTCGGGCTGTGGCCGGCGTCCTTCGACGCTCACTTCACTCCCGCCATCGAGATCGGCTGGCGATTGGCGAAACAGTTCTGGGGGCACGGCTATGCGACCGAGGCGGCCCGTGCAAGTGTCGCCGATGGGTTCGAGCGGGTGGGACTGGAGGAGATCGTGTCCTTCACCGCGACGACGAACCAACCGTCGCAGCGGTTGATGGAACGGATCGGGATGCAGCATGATCCGGCTGACGACTTCGACCACCCCGCCCTCGAGCCCGGGCATCGCCTCGAGCGGCACGTGCTCTACCGACTCAGTCGCTGACGCGCAGGATTCTGGGTACCGAGCAGCGTCGAGGCTGTAGGAATCCGGCTCACAAGTATTGAAAGTTCTACTCGCAATAGTCTGTGATTCGTTCTAGGGTGACGTCGTGGGGGACGGGATGGAGCGAGCGACTGATGGGCGGCACGCTCGTCGAGAGCGCAGTCGTCTGGCGATGGTCGATGCGATGTTCGCACTCGTGGGTGACGGGAAGGTGCCGCCCACCGTCGAGGATGTCGCAGCGCGCGCCGGGGTGTCGGTGTCGTCGGTGTTCCGGAGCTTCGAGGGCCTCGACGACATGCAGCGCGAGGCGTTCGACGTGTTCCAGGTGCGGTATTCGTCGCTGTTCGAGTCGAGGGTCACGTCGGCGATGTCGCGCTCCGAGCGGGTGGCGGCACATGTCAGCGTTCGATTGGAGCTGTACGCAGCGGTCGGTCCGATCATGCACTTCGCACGGCAGCGAGCGCTCGACTACCTCCCGATGGCCGAGGGTGTCGGACGGAGTCGGTCCAAGCTCGCTGATCAGACGCGCGAACACTTTCGACCAGAGGCCGCTGAGCTCAGCCCAGCGAACGCGGCGAACCTGCTCTCGGTCATCGACTCGCTGACCTCGCCCGACGCCTATCAGGTGATGGGCGCCGCGAACGGCCGGTCGCATCGACAGATCGGTCGCGCCTGGACCACTGCGATCACTGCCCTACTCGACGGATGGCCAGGGCTTTCCGCCCCCGAATCACGCCTTCACTCTGTGCCTGGCACAGAGTGAACGGACAGGAGATGACATGACACGCGCATCACGCTTCGAAGGAACGATCGGCAGGACGCTGGCCGATTCCGCACCCTGGTTCGACGAGCCGCCGCATCCAGGGGTTGATGCGCCGAATGTCGTCGTCGTGCTCCTCGACGACACCGGGTTCGCGCAGTTCGGTTGCTACGGCTCCGACATCGACACGCCGAACGTCGATGCACTCGCTGCCGGCGGCGCGCAGTTCACCAACTTCCACGTCACGCCACTGTGCTCGCCAACGCGTGCATCTCTGCTGACCGGCCGGTCGCAACACGCCGTCGGCATGCGCTCCGTGTCGAACTTCCGGACCGGCTTTCCCAGCCAGCTCGGCCACATCAGCAACCACGCGGCCACGGTCGCCGAAGTGCTCCGAGACGAGGGCTATGCGACCTTCTGCGTCGGCAAGTGGCACCTCGCGCCGATGGAACAGTGCTCGGCGGCCGGCCCGTTCGAGCAGTGGCCGCTGGCCCGCGGGTTCGATCGGTTCTACGGCTTTCTCGAAGGCGAGACCGACCAGTTCCACCCGGCGCTGGTCTGTGACAACCACATGATCGACCAACCCCGATCCGCCGCCGACGGATATCACGTCAGTGAGGACATGGTCGACCAGCTGCTGAAGATGGTCAGCGACAGCAAGGGTGTCCGGCCCGACCGACCGTTCTTCGCCTACGTGCCATTCGGGGCGACGCATGCCCCGCACCAGGCGCCCCAGGCGTACCTCGACAAGTACCGAGGCAAGTACGACGAGGGGTGGGACGTCGTGCGTGAGCGTTGGTTCGCCCGTCAGCTCGAACTCGGCGTGATTCCGGAAGGCACACAACTCGCGCCGCGCAACCCCGGTGTCGACGCATGGGATGACCTGTCGGAGAACCAGCAGCGCTTCAACTGCCGGCTGCAGGAAGCGTTCGCTGCATTCCTCGATCACACCGACGACCAGATCGGGAGGCTTCTCGACGGGCTGAGCGGCATGGGCCAACTCGAGAACACGATCGTGGTCGTGCTCGCAGACAACGGTGCGTCCCAGGAGGGCGGCCCGTTCGGGATCATGCACGAGATGAAGTTCTTCAACGGCATCTTCGAGTCGGCTGACGAGATGATCGATCAGATCGACGACATCGGCGGCCCGCACAGCCACACCAACTACCCGTGGGGTTGGGCCCAGACCGGCAACACGCCGTTCAAGTGGTACAAGCAGAACACGCACGAGGGCGGCGTGCACGTGCCGATGATCGTGAGCGGTCCCGGCATCGCCGAGCCTGGCTCCCTGCGCGACCAGTTCGTCAACGTGTCCGACATCGTGCCGACGATCTACGAGATGGTCGGCGCGACCGCACCCGAGGTCCACAAGGGTCTCGAGCAGCTCCCCGTGACCGGACGGTCATTCACCAACGCACTCGCCGACGCATCGGCCCCGACGGCGAACACCGTGCAGTACTTCGAGATGGCGGGCAGTCGGGCCCTCGTCGCCGGCGACCAGGACGATCTCTGGAAGGCGGTCTGCAAGCACGACAAGGGTGCGGATTACGACACCGAACCGTGGGAGCTCTACCACCTGAGCGAGGACTGGTCGGAGTGCCACGATCTCGCCGACGCCCATCCCGACAAGCTGTCGGAACTGCAGGCCCTGTGGTGGCAGGAGGCCGAAACGCACGGCGTGCTGCCGCTCGACGACCGCATGATCGAGCTGTTCGGCAACCGCTACCGGGAGCATTCCCCGCACCCGGTCGACAAGCGCTACGTCTACCGACCGCCGATGTCGCCGATGCCCGGCCAGGCGTCGGTGTCGTTGGGTGGTTCCTCGTTCGACCTCATCGCACGGGTCACGCGGGTAGCCGGTGAACAGGGCGTCCTGTATGCGACCGGTACGGAGAACTCGGGTGTCTCGATCTTCGTCCAGGACGACCGGCTGGTCGTCGACTACAACGCGTTCGACGATCACCTGATCGTCGAATCCGACGTGCCCGTGCCGACCGGTTCCAGCGCCCTCGGCGTCCACGTTCGGCGCACCGGCGGCAAGACCGGCACGATCGCGTTGAGTGTCGACGGTGTCGAGACCGCTCCGGCCGAGCTGCCGCTGTTCATGACGATGATGTCGTCGGTCGGACCGAGCGTCGGCTTCGACCACGGATCCGCAGTGTCCCAGCGCTACGCCGGGCCATTCCCCTTCGAGGGAACGTTGCACGACGTCGTGATTCAACTGTTGTCGCGCGACGAGGTCGAAGCACAACGAGCCGAAGCAGCGATCGAAATGAGCCGCCAATGAGTTGCGGATGGGGTCAGGCCCCTTTCGTGACTCTGTCCCACGCGGAAGGAACTCGTCGATGAGTCTGACCGTCACCCTGCTGGGCACCGGTTCGCCGATGCCGTCACCGGATCGGGCGGGACCAGCCACGCTGATCTCGGCGGGTGAGGGCGCAAACGGAGAACCAGCAGAGCACTACCTCGTCGACGCCGGCCGGGGAGTTCTGATGCGTCTGGCGGCCCGCGGGTTGGGTGCGCCGAACCTCACCGCCGTGCTCATCACGCACCTGCACAGCGACCACATCACCGACCTCAACGACGTGATCACGACGCGGTGGGTGATGACCTTCGAGGAGACGCCACTCACGATCGTCGGACCGGTCGGCACGGAGCAGGTCGTCGAGCACATCCTCGCGTCGCTCGAACCGGACATCGAGTACCGCATCGCGCATCACGAGGACCTCGACCACCAACCACCGGTGACCGTCATCGAGGTGGTCGACGGCGTCGTCGAACTCCCCGACGGTGAAGGCGGCAGGGTGAGGATCACGTGCGGCCAGACCGACCACAAACCTGTCGAGCCCAGTGTCGGCTACCGCTTCGATCACCGCACTGAAGATGGTGCCGTCGCTGTGGTCGCGGCCGGCGACACCGTGCCCTGCGCCGGCCTCGACGCGTTGTGCGTGGGAGCGAACGCACTGGTCCACACCGTGATCCGCAAGGACCTCATCGCCAACGTCCCACTGCAGCGCATGCAGGACACGCTCGACTACCACTCGTCACCCGAGCAAGCAGCACAGACCGCCGCCAAGGCCGATCTCGACACGCTCATCCTCACCCACTACGTGCCACCGATGCCGATGGGTGGCACCGAGGACGAGTGGCGTGCACTCGCTGCGTCCGAGTTCGGCGGCGTCATCGAACTCGGCGACGACCTCCACACCGTCACCATCAACCCCCGCTGACGTTCACGTCGTGCCAGGCACAACGTGAACGTTCATTCCACGAAAGCAGCAGCCATGAAGTCACTCCGTACACCAGACGAACGATTCGACGACCTTCCCGGATACCCGTTCGCACCCAACTACGTCGATGTCGACGATCAGGATGCCGATGAACCGAATGGCAGCCTCCGCGTCCACTACCTCGACGAGGGCCCGGCGGACGGACCGGTCGTCCTGGCGATGCACGGCGAACCGTCGTGGAGCTACCTGTATCGCAAGATCATCCCGCTCCTCACCGAGGCGGGCCTGCGCGTGGTCGCGCCCGATCTCGTCGGCTTCGGCAAGAGCGACAAGCCGAGCGAGAAGAGCGACTACACCTACGCCCGCCATGTCGCCTGGATGCAGGAAGCGATCATCGACCACCTCGACCTGCAGGACGCCACGTTCTTCGGCCAGGACTGGGGTGGCCTCGTCGGCCTCCGCCTCGTCGCCGCCAACCCGGACCGTTTCGCTCGCGTCGTGATCGGCAACACGGGACTCCCGAACGGTGAGGGCGCGCCGAGCGAGGCGTTCATGGCGTGGCAGAAGTTCAGCCAGGAGTCGCCGGTCTTCCCGATCGGCCAACTCCTGCAGGGGGCCACGAACGTCGTGCTGACCGACGCCGAAGTCGCCGCGTACGACGCACCGTTCCCCGACGAGACCTTCAAGGAAGGCGCGCGGATCTTCCCGTCGCTGGTGCCGACGTCGGCCGACGATCCGGCCGTGCCCGACAACCTCGCTGCCTGGGAAGTCTTCAAGCAGTGGGACAAGCCGTTCATCTGCTGCTTCAGCGACGACGACCCGATCACGAACGGCGGCGACAAACCCTTCCTGAAGCTGATCCCCGGAACGCAGGGTCAGCCGCACACGACGGTCACCAACGCCCATCACTTCTTCCAGGAAGACGGTGCGGCGCAGATCGCGCAGATCCTGATCGACGCGATCGGCGCCGGCTGACGACATGGCCACCGTGGTGAAGTCGACCTCGATCGCCGAAGGTGTCGACGCGGTGTGGGCCGTGCTGGCCGACTTCTCGACGATCAGCAGCTGGGCCTCGAACGTCGACCACTCGTGCCTGCTCACCGAGCAGACCGAGGGAGTCGGAATGGTTCGGCGCATCCAGTCCGGGCGCACCACGGTGGTCGAGACGGTCGACCGGTGGGAGCCGGGCGTGGCGCTGCGGTACTCGATCACCGGGCTGCCTCCGGTCATCCGATCGGTGACCAATGAATGGTCGCTCGAATCACACGGCGATGCCACCACCGTCACCGCCGTCACCCTCACCACTCACGTCGATGCCGGCCCACGGCCGCCGCAGCAGGGCATCGCCAAGCTGGTCGGCCGAAAGCTCGGACAGGCATCCGACCAGATGCTCACAGGACTCAGAGATCATCTCGCCGCGTCGACCCCCGAACAGGAGGTCTCCGCATGACCCGTCCCGACGTGATCATCATCATGACCGACGAGGAGCGGGCCACACCGCCGTACGAATCCGACGACGTGCTCGCCTGGCGTCGCACGACGCTGACCGGTCGCGCGTGGTTCGACGAGCACGCCGTCAGCTTCGGTCGCCACTACACCGGATCGCTCGCGTGCGTGCCGAGCCGCCCGACGATCTTCACGGGCCAGTACCCCGACGTCCACGGCGTCACACAGACCGATGGACTCGGCAAGATGGCCGATGATTCGCGGCTGCGCTGGCTGCCCGAGGGTCAGGTGCCGACCCTGGGCAACTGGTTCGAAACCGCCGGCTACGACACGCACTACGACGGGAAGTGGCACGTCAGCCACGCCGACCTCCACCATGACCTCCACCATGACGGTGGGGCAGCAGCAGGCGAGCGCATCGACACCAACGACGACGACGGCGTGATCGACCACGCGGCCGTCGAGCAGTACCGAGCGGCGGACCCACTCGCGCCGTTCGGCTTCCACGGCTGGATCGGTCCGGAGCCCCACGGTGCAGCACTGGCCGACAGCGGTGTCCGACGCGACCCGCTCGTCGCGGCCCGGGTCACCGCCTGGCTCGACGGCCGCTACGCCCGCCGCGCCGCAGGTGATGAGCAAGCGCAGCGCCCGTTCCTGCTGGTCGCGAGCTTCGTCAACCCGCACGACATCGTGCTGTTCCCGGCGTGGGCTCGCCGCAACAATCCGGTCGAACCCGGCCCGCTCGACCCGCCGCACGTGCCCGCAGCGCCGACGGCCGACGAGGATCTCGCCACCAAACCTGCGGCCCAGATCGCCTACCGCGAGACCTACCCCTCCGGATACGGGCCGATCCCTGCAGTGGCCGGTACCTATCGGAAGAAGGCCCAGGGGTACCGCGACCTCTACTACCGCCTCCACGCCGAGGTCGACGGGCCGATCGATCAGGTCCGCACTGCGGTCACGGCCGGTGGCCACGACAGCGTGATCGTCCGGACGTCCGACCACGGTGACCTCCTCGGAGCGCATGGCGGCCTGCACCAGAAGTGGTTCAACCTGTACGACGAGGCGACCCGTGTGCCGTTCGCGATCGCCCGTGTCGGGGCGAACCCGACGACGGGCACGACCATCGACGATGCGCCGACCTCGCATGTGGACATCGTCCCGACACTGCTCGCAGCAGCGGGCATCGACGAAGTGATCGCCGGCGACGTCCTGCGCGTCGACTTCAGTGAGGTCCATCCACTGCCCGGACGCAACCTGATGCCGGTCGTCGACGCGCCCGACCTGGCGGATCGTGATCGAGCGGTGTACCTGATGACTCGCGACAACATGCTCGAAGGTGACTCCGGTGCCTCCGGCCTGGCCCGTCGCCTCGGTCGGACGACCAAGCCACTGGCGCCGTTGCGTATCCAGGTGCCGGCCCACGTCGCGTCGAACTTCGAGGGCCTCGTCCACCGCGTGCCCGACTCGATCGACGGAGCGGGCCACCTCTGGAAGCTCGTGCGCACGTTCGACGACCCGGACACCTGGACCGAGCCCGGCATCCGTCATCTCGCGTCGACCGGCCCGGGCGGAGACGAATACCGAACGATCGCACTGCCCGACCAGTGGGAGCTGTACGACCTCGACGCCGACCCGGTCGAGGCAGTGAACCGGTGGAACGACGCTGCGTCGTCGGCGGTCTTCGATCACCTGCGCGTCGAGTTGGCGAACGAGCGGATTCGCGCCGTCCCGCAACGCAATGAACCGTGGCCCTACGCGTCACGCCGACCCACAGCAGGAGCACCGATGAAGCAGCCACCGCCACCCGCACGACTCCTGCGCAAGCTGTTGCAGCGCGTCGGCATGCACCCCGCAGATCCGGACGCCACCACGTTCGACCTCGCCGGTCGGCGTGCGCTCGTCGTCGCGACCAACCACGGGGTGCTCGACATCGGCAAGCCGACCGGCGTGTTCGCGAGCGAGATGACGGTGCCGTACTACGCATTCCTCGATGCGGGAATGGACGTCGACGTCGCCAGCCCACTCGGCGGGGTGATCCCGGTCGACCCGATGTCGATCAAGCCCGTCCTCCGTTGCGCGGACGACGATCGGTTCCTCGCCGACGACGACTTCAGAGCCAAGGTCACCGCCTCCCTCGCGATCGGCGACCTCGACATGTCCGATTACGACTTCGTGTTCCTGGCAGGCGGCTGGGGAGCGGCGTTCGACTTCGGGTTCTCCGAGGTACTCGGCGAGAAGATGACCGAAGCCAACGCCGCAGGCCTGGTGATCGGCGGTGTGTGCCACGGCCCACTCGGCTTGCTCAACGCGAAGGACACCACCGGGGCACCCCTCGTCGCCGGCCGCAAGGTCTCCGCCGTGACGGACAAGCAGGTGAAGGAACTCGGCATCGGCTCCACACCGCACCATCCGGAACGCGAGCTGCGCGGTGTCGGCGCCGAGTTCGAGAGTGCCACCCGTCGACGTGACCCGCTGGCCAACCACTGGGTCGTCGACGGCAACCTCGTCACCGGCCAGAACCAGAACGCCGGGCCGATGGTGGCTCGCGAGATGATGCAACTCCTGGTTGCACAGCACACCGCCGCCGGTGTCGACGGGAAGGTCCACACATCGTGAGCAACACGGTCCGCTACGGCACCCCGAACACCGAGTACGGAATGAAGATGGCGACGACCGCCCCAGACGATGACGGCCCGGTCTGGATGGTCAATCTGATGAAGTACCGCGATGTTGCTGATTATGCCGATGGACGCGACTCGACGATCAGTGGTCAGGAGGCCGACGATCTGTACTCGCCATTCGACTCGCTCATGGCGGTCGGTGCGGCTCCGGTGTTCTTCGCCGACGTCGACCAGCAGCTGCTCGGCGACGGCACGACGTGGGATCGCATCGGCGTCGTGAAGTACCCGACCCGCAAGTCGTTCATCGACATGCAATCGCTGCCGTCGTTCCGGGAATCGCATCACCACAAGGACGCCGGGATGGAGCAGACCATCGTCATCGGCACGCAACCGATGCCCGTGCCGTCCGCACCCGAGGGAGTGGAACAGGTCGACTGGGCCGATGTGCCGCACCCGCCGACCGATGACGACGGCCCGGTCGTCGTGATCCACGTGCTGCGCTTCGCAGATGCAGCAGCTGCGCACATGACACCCGATCACATGGAGCAGTACCAGACCGCAGCCGGCAGGGTGGCGCTCGGCCACGGCGTACGGATCAACGGTTGGTTCGCTGTGGAAGACACCATCATCGGCGACGGTCGCGCGTGGCACCAGGTGCGATTCAACGAGTTCCCGAGCAAAGCAGCGTTCATGGCGGTCGTGATGGACCCCGCCCGTCTCGAAGCGCAGCGAGACCATCGCGAAGCCGCAATTGCCGACACCTACACGATGATCGTGCGCGCGCAGCTCAACGACCTGGAGGCCTCGGTCCAGTCGTGACACAGCAGTCTCGGGATCCCCGACACGACCACGCGCTGCTCCCGACACCGCTCCGTGAACCCGAGCAGCGCGTGCTGATCTCGAAAACGGTCGCCGAACAGTGCATTCCGAGTCACGTGCGACTATTTGAGCAGATTTTTCGACGACGCGTGTAGCGGTTTGGCGGTGCTGGCGGGTTGACAGGGGGAGAGACGACGATGACAACAGCGGTCCACGACTTCGATTCCTTCTTCAAGGACGCAGAAGCTCGTTTGCGGCGCGCCTACGGCGGGCGCTTGGCTCCGCATCGCGTGGGTGACGCGGTGAGTTCGGCATTGGAGTTCGCGTGGGTGAACTGGGATCGAGTCGCAGTGATGGATTTCCCGGTCGCATACCTGTTTCGGGTCGGTCTGTCGAAGTCCCGTCGTCGAAAGGAGGGGCGACTCCCGGCGAATCCACCGCACGAGGCCGCCCATGTCGAGCCGGCGTTGATCTCGGCGATGCAGCAGCTGCCCACCCGTCAACGTGAGGTCGTCTGGCTCGTCGAGGCCTGCGACTGGACGCCGTCCGAAGCATCCGAAGCACTCGGGCTGTCGTTGTCCGCAGTACGAACTCACCGAACTCGAGGGTTGGAACGCCTTCGCCAACAGCTGGGGGTGCACACCGATGCCTGATGTCTCCGACCAACTCCGGCAGTGGTCGACGTCGCTCGCCGCTGCCGTCGAGCCCGTCGACATCGACCGGATCACGACGCCGACAGATGCATCGGCAGGCACGTCCACTGGACATCGGTGGCTGGCGGTCGCTGCATCGGCGGTCGTGATCGCAGGCGGGATCTTCGCTGTGGCGACATTCGGCAACGAGGGGCCCGGCCGAATCGGACCGGTCACGGACCCGCCGCGCACCAGCGAGACCGAGACCACGACCGACGCCACCACCGACACAGTGCCGCCGACGACAGCGCAGAGTCTGCCGTCCGAGACAACATCGGCAGAGGGGCTCGGTGGTATTCGATTCCCGGTCGAGGCTGACGAGCAAGACGCAGAGTGGGTGATTCCGTGGGACGCCGGCTTCCTCGCCGGGACTGTCGAGCGTCCTGAGGATGGCGCTGGTGAGACAACGGTGAGCGCACGGTTCACACTCGACGGAGCGAGCTGGGATTCGGTGGAGATGTCGATGCCGCCTGGACTGCAGTATCCGGCCCGCGTCTTGTCGGTCGGCGATCGGTTCATCATGGTGGGAGCGCCGGAATCGAGTGCCGACGCGGACATCATCAGAGTGGCGTCCACGACTGATCTGCTCGACTGGTCGACGCAAGACTTCGAAGTACCCGGCCCGCGCCCTCGATCGGACGTGGGAGAGCTGGGTGGGTCGTTCACGTCGATGGGGAGCTTCGCGGCGAACGAAACCGGTTGGACCATGGAAGTGCGGAGGATCTACAGCCAAGATGTCGCCGCCGCGCTGCCAGGCGACGCACGGGAGCAGATCGACGATGGCGCCGAGTATCGGATCCGTTCCGACGACGCGGGGTTCAGCGTGGCCGTCAATGGCCCGGACGGCGCAGCGGCGACACCTGATTCGACGTACGAGTACACGTGGGACGAAGTCGGCATCGCCTCCGAAGCGGTTCCGTTCATGACTGGGGAGATCCCTGCGTCGCGGACCTGGGCGGCGTCGTGGGATGGTTCACCTGCGGTGGCCAACGGATTGCTTCAGGGTGGCCCCACCCTTGCGTCACGGGCCGGATTCGTCCGCTGGAACGACCAAACGTGGTTCTCGGCCGACGGTCTCTCCTGGTCAGGGAGCCCACTGCCTGATCCGAACGGCACGCTGCAGAGCGCCTTTACCGTGAGCGGCGGGTTCGTCGCCATCGTGGTCGGTGTCGACGGCACGAGCGAGGTGTACCGACTCGACGAACGAGGAAGAGACCCGATGCCGATCGAAGTGGAGGGATTGCCAGACCGATTCGCGATGAACTTTGCGGGCGCATCGTTGCCTGACTACTTGTCACTGGGAACAAGTGCTGCCGTGCTCGATGCAGGACTCTCGGGTGGTTCGGCAGGGGCACCGGTCATCATCGACGCAGACGGGTATCGCTTTCAGATGCGCGAGCAGGTCGTGTCGGTGATCGACCTGGGAACCGGGGAGACCGTGCTCACGATGACGCCGGTGAATGGGCCTCCGGCTGCCGACACTTTTGTCGAGTTCACGGAGTCCAGCGTGATCGTGACCGATCCTGAGACCGAGACCGTGTTGATGGAGTTCCCGATCGAGACGCTTCTCGAAGCGCAAGAAGCGCTGTCGGTCACGACACTGGACGAACCGAACACTGAACCCGGCACCGACCTCCAGCTGCTCGCCAGTACCGACGGTGAGCGATTCCAACTGGAGGACCTCCGCCCGAGCAGCCCGGACTTCGATGCCGAGACGAGCATGATCCGCGCGGCGACCAACGATCAGGTCGCGTTGGTCCGCTTCGGCGACGAGTGGATTTGGTTCGATTTGGCTCCGTAGGCCGGCCGTCGACAACCTGCTGCCGGAAAGATCGTGCTCACGACGATGTGGTTGAGCGTCGCGTCGCCGTTGTCCAATGAGTCGGTGTCTGCGACCCGGTGTCCACGGCCCTGCTTGGTTAGCTTCGCGCCATGACCGTTCAGCTCGCCAAGTCCGCCATCGACCTCGGCATCGTCGTCACCGACGGACCGAAGGCGCTCGCCTTCTACGTCGAGCTCCTCGGCCTCGAACACGTCGGCGACATGCCGATGCCGATCGGTGGTGGCGGCACGATGCATCGCGTTCAGTGCGGCGACTCGACCCTGAAGCTGGTCGCGTTCGACACGACGCCCCCGGCGGCTGTCGGCGGCGGGATTTCGGGCGCACTCGGGTTCCGTTACCTCACGATGATCGTCTCGAACCTCGACGAGATTCTCGCCGCGTGCGCGGACGCTGACGTGACCATCGTGACGCCGGCGACCGACCTGCGTCCCGGCATCCGTATCGGCATCGTCGAGGACCCCGATCGCAACTGGGTGGAGTTCGTCGAGACGTCCTGACCGGCGGGCTCGTACGACCAGCACATACCGACCAGCACAGGGCGGGCAGAACATGTCGGGCAGACGATTGCCCGGCCCGTCGGGATGTTGGGCAATGATGTGACGGTGCTGGTCGACGCGGTCCGATATCTCGACGGTGCTGCGACCGGTCGCGGGTCATTGCACGAGTTGCTGTCCGAGGCGAGCGGGCACGGCGGTTTCGTCTGGGCAGGAATCCACGATCCCGGGGCGACCGAGATCGAAGAGTTGATCTCGGTGTTCAACATCCATCCGCTCGCGGTCGAAGACGTGGTGAAGGCCTCCCAGCGGCCCAAGGTCGAACGGTACGACGATTGGTTGCTCGTCGTCGTCAAGACATCGCACTACTTGGACGAGCCCGAGACGGTCGACTTCGGTGAGATCCAGATTCTGTGCAACGACCAGTCGATCATCGTGATCCGGCGCGGCGACCCCGTGCCGCTCGAGGCGCTTCGACGTCGGCTCGAGTCCCAGCCCGATGCCTTGCGTTCGGGGCCGATCGCCGTACTGCACGGGATCATCGACACCGTCGTCGACTCCTACAGCGCCTCACTCGTCGGTCTCGACGACGACATCAGTGAAGTCGAGTTGGCGGTGTTCTCCGACGATCGAGGAGCGGGAGGCTCGTCGCTCGTCCAACGGGTGTACTTCCTGCAGCGCGAGCTGCTCGAACTCCACCGTGCAATGCAGCCGCTCGTCTATGCGTGCACGCACCTCCGGGCCGACCCGATCGTCACGGACGCCGACGGCTGGGACGAGTACATCCGTGACGTCGAGGATCACCTCTTGCGCCAACTCGATCAGCTCGCTGCCCTGCGCGACCTGATCACCGGAGCGCTCGCAGCAAACGCGGCGCAGGTCGGCCTGCGCCAGAACGACGACATGCGCAAGATCTCTGCATGGGTCGCGATGGCCGCACTGCCGACGATGCTTGCCGGGATCTACGGCATGAACTTCAGCAACATGCCCGAGCTGGACTCACGCTGGGGGTACCCCATCGTCCTCGGGATCATGGCTGCGGCGGTGCTCGCACTCCACCGTGCCTTCCGCAAGAGCGGCTGGCTCTGACGACCGTCCGGGCTGTCCGGCTCGGGTCGCATTCGACCCGGACGGCCTCGAGATGCAACGATCAGCCACATGACCGACACTTCCTCTGACACGTTCAATGCCCTGGTCGTCCGTGAAGCCGAAGAAGGCAACCCGAAGTCGGCAACGGCGTCGATCGAGCAACTGACCGACGCCGACCTGCCCGACTACGACGCCGGCGATGTCGTCGTCCAGATCGACTACTCGTCGCTGAACTACAAGGACGGTATGGCCCTCACGGGCAAGGGTCGGATCATTCGCTCGTTCCCGATGGTTCCCGGCATCGATTTCTCCGGCACGGTCATCTCCTCGGAGTCACCGAAGTTCGCCTCGGGTGACGAGGTGATCCTCACCGGCTGGTCGGTCGGCGAGCGTTACTGGGGCGGATACTCGCAGCGCCAGAAGGTCAAAGCCGGATGGCTGGTTCGACGTCCGATCGGCATGAGCGCGACGCAGGCCATGGGGATCGGTACGGCCGGACTCACGGCGATGATGTGTGTGCTCGGTCTCGAAGACGGCGGCGTGAAGCCGACGGACGGCCCGATCGTCGTCACCGGAGCCGCAGGCGGTGTCGGCAGTGTCGCCGTGGCGATCCTGTCGAAGCTGGGCTACGAGGTCACCGCCGTGACCGGTCGCCCCGAGCAGCACGACTACCTCCGTTCGCTCGGAGCCACGGCTTTCCTCTCTCGCGGAGAGATGTCCGAAGCGCCCAAGCCCCTGGAGGCCGAGACCTGGGCGGGAGCGGTCGACACCGTCGGCTCGACGATGCTCGCCAAGGTCCTCGCCCAGACCAAGTACCTGGGTGTCGTCACCGCATGCGGTCTGGCCGGCGGCGTCGACCTGCCGACCACCGTGATGCCGTTCATCCTGCGCGGTGTCCGCCTCCAGGGCATCGATTCCGTCTTGGCGCCGGTCGAGTCCCGCGATGCAGCTTGGGCGCGTCTGCTCACCGACCTGCCGTCGGACCTGCTGGATGCGATGACCGAGATCGTCCCGATGAGTGCCCTGCCTGACCAGGCCGAGCAGATCATGGCCGGCCAGGTACGCGGCCGCATCGTCGTCGACCCCAACGCTTGAGTCCCGGGGCGTTCGTACGCGACGGGACGCAGTGCTCTCGGACTGCCAGCCTGACCTGATGAGTTGCGATTCGGTGCGGACCGCCCGTCGGATGGTGCTGTGCGGCGTCGTCGCGCTCGCTGCCTGTTCGAGCGACAGCACCGGTGGCGAGGTCGTTCCCTCGTCGACCCAGGCGTCCATCGAAGCAACAGGCCAAACCAACCCGATCGAGGTCGACCGGTCGATGGAGTCCATCGAGCCGGAGACCAGCACGACGTCTGGGCAACCCGGCACCACGACTCCGTCACCGATTGGGACATCCGATCCGACCGTGGTCAGTCGTCGGACCGAAGGCATCGACGTCCTCGTGCTGTCCGATGGTGTCGAACTGCCATCCGACTACTCGCAGGCCGCTGTGCCCGTCGATGCGTTCGCCGCGGCTCGCCTGACGATTTCTGAGGTCGACGCAAGCGACGCTCCACCCCCGCCGTTCGGCAATTTGAACGCCGAGGCGCCGGATGCCCTCGATCCGATCGTCGACGTGACGGTCGACATTCGATCATGTCGTCTCGTCGCTGTCTGGGTGCTTCCCCACCCCGACGAGATCGTCGTCGGCTACGAGGAATATCCGGAGTTGACCTGCGCTGTTCCACTCATGCACACCATCGAGTTCGAGATCCCACGCATCGGCAAGAACAGCGAAGGCGACTGGGACTACACGGTCGTGCCGCCCGTCGTCCCGTTCCGCAAGGTCGGCCCATCCAGCTGACCAGTCGTCGACCCCGGCGCCTGCGTCACTGCTGCTCCCGACCCCGAGGTAACCCGGAGTTTCTCGAGTCAGTCGCCGAGCAGCACGCAGGCAACCGAGAGCGGGTTGGCCGTTTCGAAGACCACGTCGTCGAGCTGCTCGGGTGGGAAGACGAGGAGTTCGTCGTGTCCAGTGTTCCGCACGGCGATGTCGAAGGTTCGACCGAACGTCGGATACCCGGGATCGCCGCCGACAGCAAGGTCGAGCTGCACCTCTCCCCAGCCGTCGGGGCCGGTGATCGTGTTGCACTGCTCAGGCGAGAAGGTGACCGCAAGGAGGAGGTCTGAGTGCGCGGCAACGGTGACGGGAAACTCGATCAGCCGCTCCGGCGGGAGCGACCACGATGTGTCATCGGGGTACGGAGCGATGTCGGCCACGGTTGCTCCGGGCAGGTCAGCCGACGCACCGTTGACATCGATGCTGCGTGGGCTCGAGTTGAAGAAACTGACGACGACCGTGACCGCGTCGTCCTCGTTCGATCGTCCGATCGGAACGGAGCTGCCACTCGAACCGCAGCAATCCGGCGCTGGTCGGATGACACCGAACTGCCAGGCGTAGCCGAGGAGGCCGACTGCCAGGACGATCATCACCGCCGTGATCAACCGCACCCATCTCGGCTGGGGTGGGGGCACGAGCGCATCGATGGGGTCAGCACTGACCGGCTCGATCGTCGCGGTTGATGTGGACATCGATTCCTCCTCGTTCATCGGGGCAGTGAAAGAGCGCTGTGATCGTCGCGCTTGCTTTTGTCATAATGTCATGTGACAATAGGACAGTCAAGGAGATTCATGCTCACTCGACCTCGGGTGATTCGACGAAGCGACATGGAAGGGCGACATGAAGGGCATCATCCTCTGGATTCTTCGTTGGCGGGGCATGCCGGTCGTGGCGGTCGGCCTCGTCATCGTCGGTGCGGGCACGCTGATCGCCCGAGGGGCCAGCACGAGCGACGGAGCCGACGCCGGCTCCGACAGCGCTGTGGCCACGGGTGGCGGCATCTTGGCCCTTGGTGTCGTCGCGGCGCTCTTCGTCTTGGTCGCTCTTCGGGTGGCGGTGATGTTTGCTGGTGTCGACCCGGACGCTGCCTCGATTGCCGCCGGGCTCACCGCCTACCCGGATGAACAACGCTTGCTGACGCGCTGGTTGGAACGGACCCGGTGGGCACGAAATGTGGGCGGCTTCGCAGGCCTCGTGTGGTGGCTGTTCGGGACGTCGGCACACGGCGATGTGCTGCTGTGTGGCGTCGGCGGTGTCGCGTTTGGCTCGATGATCGCCCAACTCCACCAGGTCCGCACGCAATCGGGCCGACGGACTGCGTCGCTCGACCGACGCTCCATGCAGGAGTACCTGCCCGCTGCGTGGGCGCGCCGGATGGTCGTTCTGGCGGCACTGTCCGGTGTGCTGGTCGTCGCCGCTGCGACGGCCGACCGACCAGGCTCCGCAGCGCGATGGGGTCTCGCATCGCTGGTCGTCCTGGGTCTGGTGCATCTCGTGCAGCGGCGGGTGGCAAACCGGCCTCGCCCGGCACTCACCGCTGGGCTGCAGTTCGCTGACGATCTTGCTCGCAAGCTGGCCATCGATCGTGGCCTCGCGCAGCCTGCGACGTACTTCGCACTGGTCCTCTTCGCCCACGGCGCAGGTCGTCTCACGAGTGACTACGGGGGGACCGCGACCGCTGTCTCGGTGATTGCGTGGCTGTACGCGTTGCGGTTGTGGTGGAGGAATCGACGCCTCGGGCTCGACCGCCCGCTGCGCGTGGAACGCCCAGTTGCCGTGGAGGTCTGAACGGTGCTGCTGCTTGTCGACCCCGACCTTCCGCTGCCCGTCTACGAACAGCTCCGAGAACAGATCCTCAGAATGGTCGCGGCCGGAACACTGGCGCCCGGCCATCGTCTCCCGACGATCAGGCAGCTCGCCGTCGATCTCGGGTTGGCGAAGGGGACCGTGGCCAAGGCCTACGAACTCCTCGAATCAGAATCGGTCATCGCCACCCGTGGCCGCAAGGGTTCCTTCGTGCTGGAACAGCCCACGCAGACCGCTGCCGAGCGAATCGACGGACTTGCTGCGCCGATCGACGCACTCGTGATCACCGCCCGGCAACTCGGATCGAGCCTCGACGAAGTACGCACGGCTCTGGAGCGCGCCTGGACGCGGTTCTGACTGGCCGATCGTCAGCTGAGACAGCGCTCGAACATCGCAATCGTGCGGTCCCAGCTGCCGTTGCTCGCTGTTTCGTCGTAGGTCGCGTAGCCCGGCCAGGTGAACCCGTGGTCGGCGCCGGGCCAGATGACGATGTCGATGTTCTCCTTGTCGCCGGCGGCGTCCAGGAACCGCTGGTGCATCGCGATCGACTGCACCTCGTCGGCATCACCGATACCGAGATACAGCTCACCGACGATCTCGTCGACGGCCAGGTGGGGTGAGTCCGCTGCGTCGTCGGCGAGGAACGAAGGGTGCCACCCCGCGCCGCACACGACGCGGTCAGGCAGCCGTGTCATCGCCTTGACCACAGCGCGTGCGCCGAGGCAGAAGCCGATCACGCCGATCTTCGGTGCCTCGTCCGCTCCGGTCGCGGCGAGTGCCTGGTCGAGGTCGCGCTGGATCTCCTCGTCGGTCATCGCTCCGATCCACCCCCGGACCTGATCGCGCAGCGAGGGGTCGGCGGCGACCTGCTCCGGCTCGACATGCACCATCCGGCCCTGTCGGTGATGCAGATCGGGAGTGATCACCCGGTAGCCCGCCGACGCGAGCTTGCGCATGAACTCGTGCGTCGCCTTGCGGATGCCGGGCGCATCGATGAAGAGCACCACGGTCGGATGCTCACCCACCTCCGCCGGTTGCTTGATGACGATCGCCATCTCGCCGTCGTCGGTGCTGACATCGATGATCTCTTCGAGCAGTTCCATGGCGTGAACGTACCCGCGCCCAGGAGCGCGAATCATGCCGAGCACCGGGATCGAGGCCGCGTCTCCGAGACGGCTGTGCCAACATCGGTCCGGTGAGACAGGAATGCGTACCGCCGTGCTGAAGTCGCTCGGCGTCACGATGGCCCAGGTGACGCAACGGTTGAGGCCTGACGACACCTCGATCGGGTTGGGCCGCCACGACCGCGCGAAGCACGTCGCGCACCGCGCCGAACGGCGGCGCCGACTGAAGACGATGGTCACGCTCGGCCTGATCTTCATTCTGATGACCGGCATGTTCAGTACGGCCTTCCACGAGCTGATGAACCGGGAGAACAAGTCGTACTCGTGGCCGACCAGCATCTACTGGACGCTGACGACGATGACGACGCTCGGGTTCGGCGACATCACCTTCGAGTCAGACGCCGGACGAGTGTTCTCGGTGGTCGTGTTGCTCTCGGGCTCCACGTTCCTCCTGGTCATGCTGCCGTTCGTGTTCATCCAGTTCGTCTTCGTGCCGTGGATGAACGAGCGTGAGCGTCGCCGGGCGCCGCGCGCTGTCCCGACGTCGATGACCGGACACGTGATCCTCACTGCGCTCGGCCCGGTCGAGGAGGACCTGATCGAGAAGGCCGACCAGGCCGAGGTGCCGTACGTCGTCATCGTGGAAGACGTCGACGAGGCGGGTCGCTTGCACGACGAGGGCCGCACCGTGATGGTCGGCGCGCTCGACGACCCGGACACCTACCGCAACGCACGCGTCCAAGACGCCGCACTGGTCGTGGCGACGCAGAACGATCAGACGAACACGAACATCGCCTTCACTGTTCGGGAGATCGCACCGCAGGTCGACATCGTCGCGAGCGCGAACTCGCCGGCGTCCGTCGACATCTTGGAGATCGCCGGCGCCGACCACGTCGTCCAACTCGGTGAGGTCCTCGGCGACGCGATGGCCGCACGTACCCTCGGACTCGGTGGGCGCAGTCATGTGATCGGCAGCTTCGCCGGCCTCCAGATCGCCGAGGCGGGTGCGATCGGCACCGATCTCGTCGATCGGACCCTCGCCGAGACCAAGCTGCGGGAACGGTTCGGGGTCGGCATCATCGGCGTGTGGGATCGCGGTGAGTTCGCCGTCGCCACAGCGGAGTCCCGCCTTCGTGATTCGTCGATGCTGTTGCTCGCCGGCACCACCGGTCAGTTGGCGGCGTTCGACGGTGCGTATGCAACGAATTCGCCGACGGCGAACCAGGCGCTCATCATCGGCGGCGGGCGCGTCGGGCGCGCTGTCGGAGACGCGTTCGCCGCCGAGGGCATCGACTTCGCGATCGTCGAACAGATCGCCGATCGGCGACGGGAAGGTGTGCGGTACGTGATCGGTGACGCTGCCGACCGAACCGTCCTCGAGGAGGCCGGACTCAGTGAGGCCGGAGCGATCCTGATCACCACCCACGACGACAACGTCAACGTCTATCTCACCCGCTACTGCCGAGGGCTGCGGCCCGACGCGCGGATCGTGTCGCGCTCTCGTCTGGATCGCAATGTCTCGACGCTCTACCGCGCCGGGGCCGATGCAGTGCTGTCCTACGCAGGGACCGGATCAGCCGTGATCTGGAACTACTTCCGAGGCGACGAGACCCTGCTCGTCGCCCAGGGCCTCAACGTGTTCCGGACCCCTGTCCCGCGTGAGCTCGCCGGTCAGACGCTGGCCGAGGCGCACGTCTACCGCCGCACCGACTGCAACGTCGTGGCAGTCGAGCGGGCGGGTTCGATTCACGGGAACCCTGACGCACACACCCCGCTTCCGGCTGACGGTGAACTCGTCCTGGTCGGCACCGACATCGCCGAGGAACGCTTCTCTCGTGAGTTCCCTCACGCCCGACGGCGGCCGTTGTTCGAGCGCGCTCGTCGCTGACCTTTGGGCGAGTTGACGAGTTGATCAGGCGCCGACCACGAGGGCAACGGCGCGGCCGTCCGGACCGACCGTCGACGCGTTGATGTCGACCTGCACGTCGAGCAGTTCGAGTGCGGCGATCATCGCATCGACGATCAGCACGGCGACGCTCTGGCCCGGACACGCATGATCGCCATGGCCGAACTCCAACCGGTCACCGTCGAGGCTGACCTCGACCAACTCGCCGGCCTCGACCGCCTCGTCTCCGACCGTGGTCGCCTCGGTCGCGATGCGAACGGTGAGCGCCAGGGCATGCTCGCGTTGCAGGCGTGAGCTGCGGGCGAGCAGGGTCGACGCGAACAGCGCGGCCGTGGCGTCGTGATTCTGGTAGAGCATCGAGATCGCAGCGACGTGGCCGGCTGGCTGTTCGGCGAAACAGCCGACCAGCCGTCGGGTCGCCGCTTCGGTGTCCGGCGAGACGGGTTCGAATCGCCCGATCGCACCGACCACGGTGCGGACATCGGCAGCACGCGCCAGCACGTCGGCCGATGGGACCTGCAGTACAGCCAGGAGCGCCTCGGTCGGCACGACGAATCCGATGTCGCCGATGGCCTCGCCGCGCGTGCCGGCTGTCGCGTTGCGGGCTGTCGCGTTGCCGGCCGTGGCGGTGGCGGTGGCGGTGGTGGTTCGTTCGGTGACTTCGCGGGCAAGGAGCGCCAGGTCGAGCGCAGCGATGGCCCTTTCCACATCGGCGCGTGCCGTTCGGTGATCATCACCTCGGGAGAAGCGGGCCATGGCGTCGCGCAGCTCGGCGGTCGGGCCGGCAGGAAACGACGCAGGCCGCGACGGAGGGACCAGTACATCGGATTCGAGCGCGGCGACGGCTGCGTCGTCGATCAGTCGCCTCATGCGGTCGCGCCGATCAGTCGGCGGGCGTTGCCATCGCAGATCGCCTCGATGCTGGCATCGGCAGCCCCGATCGAGCGCAACACGCGGAGGAGGTCGGCAGCAGCGAATCCGGTGTTCGGAGCGTCGGTGCCGAACAGGATGCGGTCGGCGTGACGGTCAGCGATGTCAGCGGTGATCGGCACGGTGCTGTGCACGACGGGCGTGAGGTCGGCGACGAGGTTCGGATGTTCGTCGAGCATCACGACGGCGTCGTCGAAGGCGTGGTGCCCGAAGTGGGCGAGGATGATCGTTGTCGACCGGTGGGCGGCAGCCGCCCTGGCGATGGGGGCGAGCTCGTCCGATTCCGTGAAGCCGTCCACGCCGTGGCCGGCATGGATCACGACGGGCACGCCTCGTTCGCCTGCCGCATCGAGCACGGTGCCGAGGCTGGGGTCGTCGGGTGCGTAGTTGCCGACCGAGCAGTGCAGTTTCAACACGCGGGCCCCGGCGTCGACGGCATCGGTGAAATCGCGGGCGGGGTCCGAGTCGTCGGGATGCACGGTGCATCCCGGCACGACATCGACCGGGTGGTCGGCAAGCGCAGCGGTCACCTCCAGCATGGACCTGTTCAACTGTCTTGCCATTCCGGCCTTGTGGGCGTACGGCAGGTTCCAGACCATCGTGATCCCGTCGTCCAGGTGTCGGTCCAGCAGGGCTCGATGATCGAGCGGATAGTGGAACTCCTCCACGCCGTGGTCCGTGAAGAACCGGCGGATCGCCGTCGCCAGCCGATCGGGAAGCAGGTGAGTGTGGCAGTCGACGATCACGGCGCCAGTTGAGCAGACACCAGCCCGGCGGTTGCGATCGGGTGCGCCCGTTTGCGTCGCGATTTCTGCGCACCGGTCCTCAGAAATCGTCACGCAAACGGGGTGAGCGTGTGTCAGTTCACTGATGTGAAGAAGCTGCGGAGCTGACTCAGGAAGGCGGTGTTGAACTCGGCGTAGTGCGTGCGGAGTTCGTTGGCCATCCACGAGGGTGGAGCGAGCTCGTCGGGCAGCTTCGGCTCGGTACGCAGGAAGCGGACGGCGGCTGCCGAGACCATGAACGTCTGGGGAAGCCGACGAGTGTCGCCGCCGTCGATCGCCGAGCGCTGGCGTTCGAGCGCATCCGACAAGCGCTGCGCCGCCGCTTCGATCTCGTCGAGCGACCACAGGCGACCGACGAGATCATCGACGTCGTCGCAGGCGAGCGGCCCCGTGGTCACGAGCACATCGGGCAGTTTCGGCGGGTCGGGTGTGTTGGCGGGGCGCATCCAGATGTCCGGGCGCAGCTCGGCGAGTCGCGAGCCGACCATCGAGTCGCGAAAGGCACGCCGCTCGGCCATCGAACGCCGGTCGCTGACGGCGATCGCGGTGATCCAGTCACCGTTCCACTTCGAGCCGGCGTCGGCATCCTGCTGTCGTTGCCGTTCGAGGAGCCGGCCGGCCAGGCCGTAGCTGCCGTCATCGACGGTCAGCTCACCGTTTGCGACCATGCGCGACAGCGAGGTGCGGACCGTTCCGGGACGGATGTCGAACAGCTCGGCGAGCGCGACCAGCGAACGCGCCGGCAGCGTCGGAGGATGGGTGCCGAGCAGCGCGGAGAGCACCACCGACCGGGCGCTCATCGGGTCGATCCCCAGCGCTGCGAGATCGTCGGGTCGCAGCGGCTCCACCGCGTGCTGGGACGCAGAAACGTTACGAGGCTTGTTCGACACGAACACGGAGTGTATCATCAGGTCATGACACTGATCTCCGATCCGAACGGACCGGGCGCGACCCTCACGATGGTGCCGGGATCCGACCTGCTGCCCGATGTGCTGCCGACCGAACGGCTGAACGAGCGCGGGATGGCGACCCGTGAACTGCGTGACGAACTCCGCCAGATCAACGACGTCGGCAACGTGGTCACGGTGCTCGGCGCACTCGTCCAATCGTTCGGTGTCGTCGCACTTGCCGGCTACCTCCACACCTGGTGGGCGTACCTCGCCGCGTTCCTCGTCATGGGCGCGAGTCATGCCCGGCTGAACATCCTCGGCCACGAGGCCGCGCACCGGCTGTTGTTCTCCAACCGGCGCGCCAACGACGTCGTCGGGCGGATGCTGGCGTACCCGACCTTCCAGGCGTTGATGGCGTATCGCCGCTCGCACTTCGCCCACCACCGCGACGAGATGGGCCCGGAGGAGCCGGATCTGTCGCTGTACTCCGGCTATCCGATCCCGCCGGACTCGGCCCACCGCAAGTTGCGTCGGGATGCGTTCGGCAGCAGTGCGTTCAAGAACTTTCGCGGGCTCTTCGCGGCAGCGCGCAAGGGAGCGCGGGAGGCGCAGATGATCCTGGCGGTCCAGGTCGTCATGCTCGGTGTGTCGATCGCCGTGATGCGGCCGCTGATGTACGTCGTCTGGGTGCTCGCCTGGTCGACGTTGTGGCGCGTGTCGAACCGAGTCCGTTCGATCGCCGAGCACGGTGGAATGGTCCGATCGAAGGATCGCCGCCTGACCACCCACGTGATCCACCAGTCGTTGCTGGCCCGGGTGACGATCGTGCCGTACAACACCGGCTGGCATCTCGCCCACCACGTCGACATGGGTGTCCCGTGGCGGAACCTGCCGCGGCTCCATGCCGAACTCGTCGCATCCGGCTGGGTCGTCGAGGACCTCGAGTACCCGAGCTATCGGGCCTTCTGGAAGACCGCCACGTCCGGGACCGTCAAGCAACCCGACGTCGCCGGGGCGGGCAGTGGCAAGTCGAGCATGCTCGGCTTCGATTGATCGGTTCAGCGTCCGGTCGTCCACCCCGTGTGAAGAATCCCCGGACGGCGGCGGCGGGGCTGCGTGGTTCGAGTGCGTCGTCTCGAACCCGTAGCGTGGCGACGTGCGGATCCGCCTGTTCGATCCTGCTGCGCACCCGCGGTTCGATGACCTTCCCTGGTCACTGCCATTGGAGCAGTGGGAGCACCCCCGACTCGTCGACATGCCCGCGGGCCTCCATCGTCACGTCGTGCGCTTCGTCGAATACGACGGTCAGTTCTATGCGCTCAAGGAGCTGCCGGTACGTCTGGCCGAGCGCGAGTACCGGCTGCTGCGCACGCTGAACGACCAGGGGCTGCCCGTCGTCGCCGCCGTTGCCCTCGTCGATCAGCGTGGTGATCCCGACGCCGTGCTGATCACCCGGTACCTCCACTACGCCGTGCCCTTCCGTCACCTGTTCACCGAACATGCCCATGTCGTCGAATCGGCCGATGCTGCAGATGCTGCAGATGTTGCCGACCGTCTCGTCGAGTCGATCGCCACACTGCTCGCCCGATTGCACACAGCGGGCTTCTACTGGGGCGACTGCTCGTTGTCGAATGCACTGTTCCGGCGCGACGAACTCCATCTGTCCGGGTACGCGCTCGACACCGAGACCGGCGAACTGCACGGCGCCCTGACGGCGGGTCAACGTCGCGCCGACGTCGAGTTGGCGGTGACGAACATCGCCGGCGGCCTCGCGGACCTCGCTGCCGGCGGGATGCTGCCGGACACCGTCGACCCGTTCGATGTCGCCCCGCTGATCGCTGATGTCTACGACGAGATCTGGGACGAGCTGCACGGTGTGTCGACCTACGACCCGGGTGACCCGGGCGCACTCGAACAGCGGCTCGACCGCCTGCGCGACCTCGGTTTCGGCGTGGCCGAAGCGGTGATCACCGACGACACCAGCGGATCGCCGACCCCCGACGATTCCAGTGCCTTCACCTTCCGTCCGTCGGCGATCGCCGGTGCGTACCAGCGGCGCGAGCTCGCCGAACTCACCGGGCTCGTCGCGCGTGAACACCAGGCGCAACGCCTGCTCGACGAGATCGGTCGGTTCCGCGACGGCGTCGACGGCCGACGGGGCGCCCGAGATCGATCACTGCGCGAAGTCGGCCACGAATGGCTCACCGACGTGTACGACCCGGTGCTCGCAGCGGTCCCCGACGATGTCGCGGGAAAGATCGAGCGGCCGCAGCTGTTCATCGAGATTCTCGACCACCACGACGCCCACGCCAACCTCCGCGCTGGTGCTGGTGCTGGCGCTGATGACGGTGGCGGGCGTGATCGGGTGTCGGCACTCGTCGCTGCGGCAGAGCACTACGCCAGCAGCGTGCTCGCCCGCCGGCCACACGAGCGCACGACGGCCGACTCGGACCAGCCGGCACTCTGACCACCACGTGCCCGGCTCGGTGTTCGCTGACGGCCAGGCGTTCACGTTGTGCCTGGCACAACGTGAACGTCACGGCTCGATGATGTCGAAGCTGGTCGCGAAGGTGTCGAGGTTGCCGAAGATGGTGATCAGCGCACTGGGGTCGCCGTCGAGTGTCACGGTGCCGTCGGCGACCGCGTCGACGAACTTCATCGCCCCACCCGTGATCGCGAGCAGCAACTCCTTGGTGATCGTCACCGTGACCGCGGCACCGTCGTCGTGGCGGCCGCGGATGTGATGGATCGCCTGGTTCTCGAGCGCGAGTACCCATCGTGCGTCGTCGCCGTCCAGGTCGGTGAAGGTCCAGTTGGTCACGACGTGTTCACCGGCGACGTTCTCTGATTTGAGACGGATGGCGATTGCGTCGAACACCATGTCGACGGTCAACGCGACCGCGAGTCCGGGCCGTGCCCCGGCCGGCCGAGCCTTCGGTGCGCCGTTGCGGAGTTCCTGTGCGCCCGTGAGGTACGCGTTGCGCCACGTCGCCGATTCGGCCTGGTAGCCGAGCTGTTCGAGCGCATCGGCCTGCAGGAGGCGCGCTGCTTCGTTCGTCGGGTCGGCGAACACCAGGTGGTTGACGACCTCGGCGACCCAGCGGTAGTCGCCTTCGTCGTACGAGCGTCGAGCGTGGGCGAGCAGCGCGTCGGGCCCGCCGGCGAGGTCGACATAGCGCTTGCCGGCGTCGGTCGGTGTACGCATCCACAGGTGCGCAGGGTTGCCGTCGTACCACCCGAGGTAGCGCTGGTACACGGCCTTCGCGTTGTGGACGAGCGATCCGTAGTAGCCGCGCGTGTGGATCTGGTCCGTGAACGCAGCCGGCAGTTCGAGCTGCTCGGCGATCTCGGTCGGCACCAGCCCCTTGTTCGCCAGCCGCATCGTCTGGTCGTGCATCCAGCGGTACAGGTCACGCTGCTGGCGCAGGAACTGCGCGACGTCGTCGGTGCCCCACCGTGGCCAGTGGTGGCTGGCGAACATCAGCGCGCTGTCGGTGCCGAACAGTTCGAGGGCCTCGTTGATGTACTTCGACCAGCCGAGAGAGTCGCGGGCTTGTGCGCCGCGGAGGGGGAGCAGGTTGTGCATGTTGTGCGAGCAGTTCTCGGCCATGCACAGCCAGCCCGTGGCCTTGCCGTTCTCGTCGGGCTCACCGCGGTCGGGGAAGAAGAAGTTCATCTCGGCGGGGGCTTCGGCTTCGGGTGTCAGCTGGAAGATGATCCGGATGCCGTCGACCACCATCTCCTGACCGGTCTCGGTGATGTAATCGGTCGGCGCGATCAGCCCGACTTGGCCTGCGCCGGTCGCCTTGCCGAGACCGCAGTCGACGTGCTGACGCTCATTCGCGGGCAGCGTTCCGCCGAACTGGTAGTGCGCCCGGCGGAGCATTGCCGGGCCGGCGATCACGTTCTCGAACACGGCTTCGCGCAGGAACTGATCGGGGGCGATGATCGGCACGGCACCCGATGCGACCTCGTCGTCGGTCACGACGCCACGCACGCCACCGAAGTGGTCGATGTGGCTGTGGGTGTAGATCACCCCGATGACCGGGCGCTCACCGAGTTCGGCGTTCGCGAGGTCGAGACAGGCCTTCGCGCACTCCTCCGTCGTGAGCGGATCGATGATCAGCCAGCCGGTGTCGCCCGCGATGAAGGTGATGTTCGCGATGTCGTAGCCGCGGGCCTGCCAGAGCCCGGGAGCCACCTCGAACAAGCCGTGGACGGCATTGAGTCGCGCTTGGTGCCAGAGACTCGCGTGCACCGAATCGGGTGCCTCCTCGGACTCGCGAACGAAGTCGTGGCGGCCCACGTCCCAGACCGTCCGCCCGTCCACTTCGATGTGGCCGGTCGGGTGCGTCGCGACGAGCCCGCGGGTCACGCGCTCCATGTCCGCAGAGTCGGGAATGAAGGCTCCCGAAGCGGCCGCCAAGAGGTCGAGGGTGTGCTCGGTCGGTGGCTGCGGAGTGCGATCGTCGCTCATCTGCCAAGTGTGACAGCTCGGCCCGCATCGGATCGGAGGTGGACCGTCGCGGTACGGTCTCCACATGATCAGCCGCCGGATCGTCGCCCCGTCCATCGTTGCCCTGCTCGTCGCCGCTGGTTGTGCGTCGAGTGATGAAGGCGGATCGGCAACGGTCGCGTCGGATGCGCCCGTCGAGACCGAGGCGACCGAGCCGCCCGGCACAGACGTACCCGCCGAGACCGACGCGCCGCTCTCGACCGAGGCGCCCGTCGACACCGACGCGCCGGTCGAGACCGACGCAGCGCCGACCACCGATGCTGCCGGCACGGGGGCCTACGACTTCTCGGCGATCGATCCGATCGTGTCGGAGTTCGTCGCAGCCGAGGGACTCAACGGCGCCGGATTGATCATCGTGGACGCCGACGACGGTGTCGTGCACGAGGACTACTGGGGCGACTTCTCCGCCGACCGGATCTCGTTGATCGCATCGTCGAGCAAGATGGTCGCAGCGGGCGTGCTGCTCCGGTTGCAGGACGACGGTCTGCTCGACATCAACACACCCGTCGCCGAGGTGACCGGCTGGCAAGGCAACCCGGAGATCACGACCGCCCAGCTGCTGTCGAACAGCTCGGGTCTCGTCGGGCTCGGTCCCAACCCGACCTACGCCCCCTACCTCTGTCAGTTTCTGTTCGATGGTGAGATCGAGGAGTGCGGCAAGACCGTCTTCGAGACGCCTGACGACGACGCCGACGTGATCGCGCCGGACACCGAGTTCCGGTACGGCGGTGCGCAGTGGCAGGTCGCCGGAGCGGTTGCCGAGGCGGTGTCCGCGAAGTCGTGGGCCGAACTGATCGACGAGATCTATGTCGAGCCGTGCGGCTTGGAGTCGTTCGGGTTCAACAATCACTGGGCTCAGATCGGGAGCGGATTCGACTACCCCTTCGATCAGTTCAACGCCGACCCGTCCGTGCTCGCCGACACCGAGAACCCGCAGATCGAGGGCGGCGCCTATTCGACCACGGGCGACTACGCCAAGCTGCTCCTGATGCATCTGCGGGGTGGCATGTGCGGCGACACCCAGGTGCTGTCACAGGAAGCACTGGACACGATGCACTCAGACCGAGTCGAGTCGGCGTACGGCGGCGACGCTGCCGGCCCGACGGTTGGCTACGGCATGGGCTGGTGGGTCGATCGCGAAACGGGTCTCATCAACGACGGCGGCGCCTACGGCTCGGTCCCCTGGCTGGACCTCGACGACGGCTACGGCGCCTACCTGGTGATCGAAGCGGATTCAGGCACCGGTGGATCGCTCTTCACGCTGCTCGAAGCACCGGTCGCCGACGCCATTGCCGCTGCCGGCTGAACGACCCATCGGGGCCAGACACGAACGCGATATTAACGACCCATCGGGGCCAGGCACAGACGGGACTTCGACGCGAGAGATTCAGAGCGGGGGCCGACGTGGTCCGACCGGGTCGGCCTGTTCGAACGCGTGCGCGAACTGGAGCACGCCGAAGTCGTCGAGGTGGCGTCCGACGAACTGCAGGCCGACCGGCAGACCGTCGGATGTGAACCCCGCCGGAACCGATGCAGCTGGGTGACTCGTCACCGAGATGCGTGAACACGACTGCATCCAGTCGATGTAGGTCGTCATCGGCGTGCCGTCGATCTCGTCGATCCATTCGGTGTCGATCGAGAACGGGGGAACCTGGCTGACCGGGCAGATCAGGAGGTCGAAGCCGGTCATGAAGTCGGTGAACCGGTTGAACAGCTGTGTCCGAGCTTTCTCGGCGGCGCCGATGTCGGGCCCACTGAGCGCCCGCCCGGCCTCGATGTTCCAGACGACGGTGTCCTTCAACTGCTCGCGGTGGTCGTCGAGCAGGGAACCGTGCCCGAGCTCGAACTCCCAGGCCCGCATGGTCTGGAAGACACCGTCGGCCGACGCCATGTCGAGGTCGCAGAGCATGTCGTCGACGTCGACGATCTCGCAGCCCAGGTGTTCGAAGACCGCACGTTGCGCGTCCATCACGTCGAGTACGGCAGCGTCGACGGGGAGGTCGCCGAGTCGTCGGCTCCACGCGACACGGGTGCCGGTCAGATCGCGTTGGAGTGGCCGGGCAAAGCTGCTCGGCGCACCGGGCAGCGAGATCGGGACACGCCGGTCCGCTCCGGCGATCGCGGTGCAGAACAGGGCGATGTCCTCGACGTTGCGCGCCATCGGCCCGTGGACGGCAAGGGGTGACCAGCCGGCAGATGATGGCCATGTCGGGACGCGACCGGGCGACGGCCGGAATCCGACGATGTTGCAGAAGCTCGCCGGGTTACGCAGCGACCCGCCCATGTCGCTGCCGTCGGCCAGCGGCACCATTCCTGCCGCAAGGGCGACAGCTGCACCGCCGCTGCTGCCCCCACACGTCTTTGTCGTGTCCCACGGATTGCGGGTTGCTCCGAACACAGTGTTGAACGTCTGGCTGCCGGCACCGAACTCGGGGGTGTTCGTCTTGCCGACCGTGATGGCCCCGGCATCGAGCATTCGTTGCACGATGAGCGCATTCTTCTCGGGGACCCGATCGGCGTAGATCGGCGAGCCCGACGTCGTTCGGATGCCCGCGGTGTCGTGGAGGTCCTTGTGCGCGACGGGCAGGCCGTGCAGCGGCCCGACATCGTCGCCGCGGGCGGTCGCGTCATCGGCTGCTGTGGCCTGCTCGACGGCCTGATCAGCGACGAGCGTGACCACCGCGTTCAGCTCGGGGTTGACTCGCTCGATCTGTTTGAGGTGTGCGTCCATCACCTCCCGTGCCGACAGCTCCTTGTCGCGAATCCGACGAGCCATCTCCGTCGCCGTCATCCATACGATCGGATCAGGTCCCATCCCTCGAGTCTTGCAGTGTGTCGGATTCGATGCCGACCCTCACGGCCGCTCGCAACTCGAGCCGACACGGCGCAAAGTTACGTGGGGTCTGACCCCACGTAACTTTGGCTCAGCTTCAGGTGAGGTGGCGGTCCAGGATGTTGGTGGTGACCTGCGCGACGGCGGGGTCGTCTGCGAGGCCGAACACCCAATCGGTGGTGCCGACGACCATCACCTCACCGCACGGCACCTCGCCAGCATCAGCGTCAGCATCATCGGAGAAGGGTCGCGTCACGAGCATCACCGAGTTGCCATAGCGACAGCGGGCGAGGCTGTCCGCGTCGACGCGTCCGTAGTACCGCGATGCGATGAACTCGATGTCGCCCTGGTCGCTGAGCGCCGAGATCGATGCCGGGTACTCACCGACGCCGATGTTGCTCGACGGGGTGAGTGCGACGATCTCGGTCCGCTCGATCGGCGGAGCACCCGGAATCGCCCGCGCGATCGGCAGTTGGTACTCGTCGAGGTCGATCGGACAGCCCACTGTCTCGTAACCGACGACGCCGTGCTTCGCGCCGAGCAGGTCGCCGTAGCGCAGCCCGGTACCGGCCAACATCCAGTGGTCGTCTCGATACACGGTGTACGCACCGGACCCGCGGGGTGTTGCCTGGCCGAAGCGGTTGTAGAGCCCCCAGCGTGATGCCGCGGCGAGGAGCAGCGACTCGGGTTCGTCGACGATCGGGTCGCCCCACATCCCGCTCATCCGGGATCTGTCCGTGTCGGTGGCCGTGTCTGGATCGGTGGTCAGGATCGGATCACTGGTGTGGGCGGCGTACTTGTGACAGACCATGACGTCGCCATCGAGTTCGACGCGCACCTGCCAGAACATCGTGTTGCCCGAGAAGCTCGCCAGATGTCCACCGCCGCGAACGTGGCCTTCGACCGCCCTTCGTGCACCGACCGACCAGTACTCGTCGTGACCGACGTCGATCAACAGGTCGTAGCCCTCGACGATCGACGGGTCCTCGTCCAGGTCGGTGGAGATGCACGAGTCGAACTCGTAGCCGGCGCGCTCGGCCCACTCCACGAAGCGACGTTCGTGGGTGAACCAACCGCTGGAGCCGATCGAGGCCGGGTATCCGTGGGCGAACCGGTACTCCTGGAAGAGCTCGCCGTTCACGTCGGGTTCCTCACCCCAGCGGGCAGGCCTCGCCTTGCGATCATCGCGATCGACCTCGGGTCGGCAGAGCATGCCACGCCCGAACGGCCGACGGAAGCTGACCTGTGTCCCGCCGGTGTAGAGGCTGCATCCGCCCCACGTGTTGTACGCGTTCCAGGTGTTCGTTCCGAGCACGAACAGCGCCCGTCGGGTGCGCGTCGTCGGCGTCGTGCCGGCGGTGACGACGAAGCACGCGTGCGCGACGTCGCGACCCTCGGCGGCACCGCGGGCGGTGAGGGTGACGAGGTGGAAGCCCGATTCCCAGTGATCGGCGATCGGCACCTCGACCGAGGCCGGCCAGTCGCACCCGATGCTGTCGGCTGTCGCCGGCGCGGGGACGAAGGAGCCCTCGATGTCGTCTGCGCTCCAGACCGCCGTGCGCTCGGCACCCCACCGTTCGACGACGACGTCGTATCGGTGCTCGGTCGACACGTGGATCGTGGCGGTGGTTCCGGGCCGGTAGCTGAGGCGTCCGCAATAGCCCTCGATCTCGTCGTAGAAGGTGATGTCATCGCTCACCACCCCACTCTCCCACTCCGGCCAGGCCCCACTCGATCCGGCACGCAGTCACATCGGGGTCAGCAGGCACCATCGTGACTCGATCAGTCACAATCGTGCCTGACCCCGACGTGACGGAATGGGGGTCGCCGACGGTTCCCATCGTGGCGGCATCTCGACTCGAAGTAGGTTCGACACATGTCTTCCGTCGCCCCTCCGACCGGTCGCTGGGGGGTGCGCGCCGCTCGGCTGTTCGACGGGTTCGACTTCGTCGAGCGGGCCACGCTGCTGGTCGAGGGCGATGCCGTCGTCGCCGTCGGTGCAACGTTGCCCGAGTCGATCGAGGTGCTCGACCTGGGGGATTCCACATTGCTGCCGGGTCTCGTGGACTGTCACCAACACCTCGTGTTCAACGGACGGGGGTCGCTCGAGGACCAGGTCGTTGGCGTCGACGACGCAGCGTTGACCGAACGGGCCCGCAGCAACGCCCGCCTCGCCGTCACCGGCGGGGTCACGACGGTGCGCGACCTCGGCGACCGAGGGTTCGTCACCCTCGGCCTCCGGGACGACCCCACCCTCGCCGGCATCGCTGCCGCCGGCCCGCCGATCACGCCGCCCGGTGGTCACTGTTGGTACCTCGGTGGAGAGTGTGCAGGCCCCGAACAACTGGCCGCTGCAGTCGCCGACCGTGTCGAGCGCGGCTGCGATGTCGTCAAGATCATGGTCACCGGTGGGGCGATGACACCGTCGTTCCCGCTCTGGGAATGTCAGTTCTCCGCGGCTGACGTCCGTCTGGTGGTCGATGCAGCGCATGCCGCAGGCCTGCCGGTTGCCGCGCACTGCCACGGCGTCGACGGCATCGCGATGGCGGTCGATGTCGGCGTCGACTCGATCGAGCACTGCACGTTCTTCACTGCCAGCAACGAGAGTATCCCCCCGCCCGAACTCCTCGACCGACTCGCTGCGTCCGGCGTCGCACTGTCAGCCACCTGGGGTGTCACCGAGGAACCGCCCTCACCACCGAACTGGCAGCGCGCCCGTCCGATCATCGAAGAGGCACTGGGGCGCGTCCACGCCGGTGGCGGCACGGTCGTCGTGGGCACCGATGCCGGGATCTACCGTCAGAAGCCGCACGACGTCCTGCCGTTCGCGTTGCCGACGCTGCTCGCTGCCGGCATGTCGACCGTCGAAGCGCTCTGCGCCGTCACGAGTTCAGCTGCCGACGTGTGCCGGCGGCCCGAGCGCGGACGGCTCCGAACCGGCCTGCCCGCAGACATCGTCGCCGTCTCGGGCGACCCGACCGTCGACCCTGCTGCGCTCACCCGCATCGTCGGCGTCTGGCGCAACGGGTCGACGATCGTCGCACCCACCGTTCCCATCGCGCCCATCGGAGCAACGACATGAGCGACCGCATCCCCACCCCGACGGCGAGAAGCGCCAGCGGAGCACCATCGGATCGGTCCCGCGCAGCATCGCTGCGAGACCTCGCGGATCTGGGCCGCCGAGCCGGGCTGCTGGACCCGCGCCGTGTGCCGGCGTTGACCGCAGCGATCGCGCGGTGGGGCCCCACGCTCGCTGCTCCGTACGCCGCGTCGGCGTACGCGACCCCGGGCAGATCTGCACTGATCGACGACCGCGGACCGGTGACCTTCGGTGAGCTGGAGCGCCGCTCGACGCTGTTCGCCCAGGGACTGAAGCGGCTCGGCATCGGTAAGGATCATCGGCTCGGTGTCGCCTGCCGCAACCACCGTGAGTTCGTCGAGGCGACCATCGGGGCTGCCAAGCTCGGTGTGCCGATCGTGTATCTCAACACCGGCTTCGCTGCGCCGCAGATGCAGGACGTCCTCATCCGTGAGCAGGTCGACGTCCTGCTCATCGATGCATCACTGGTCGACCTGGTCGACCGCACCACGTTCACCTCACCGGTGATCGTCGTCGGCTCGACGAAGGAGTGCGCCGAGCATGCCGGCACGACATCGTTGTCCGAGCTGCGCCGGTCGGGCCGGGTCAGCCTGCCGCTGATGGCATCGCGCCCCGCCGCACCGGTCCTGCTGACATCCGGAACGACCGGCACCCCGAAAGGCGCCCAGCGGACAATGCGAGCTGATCCCGGTGCCGCTGCGGTCCTGCAATCGATCCCGTACCGTTTCGACGACGTCATCGCCATCACGTCACCGCTGTTCCATGCCTGGGGGCTCGCGCAGATGGGCATCGCTGCGACGCTCGGAGCGACCGTGGTGATCACCGAGACGTTCGACGCCGACGACACACTCGAGATGCTGGAGCGCGAATCGGTCACCGTTCTCGCCGTGGTGCCGGCCATCCTGCAACGCCTGCTCGATGCCGACGCGCTCGAATCCACGGACCTCTCCGAGCTGCGCATCGTTGCATCGAGTGGTTCCGCCCTGCCGGTCCCGGTCGTTCTGGACTGGCTCGATCGGGTCGGCCCGAACCTCTACAACCTGTACGGGTCCACCGAAGTCGGCCAGGCGACCCTCGCCCTGCCCGAGGACCTGCTCGTCGACGCGGCGACCGCCGGACGGGCGCTGCCCGGTTCGACCGTGGTGATCCTCGACGACGACGGCCAGCCGGTTCCGACCGGCTCGCTCGGGCGGATCTTCGTCGGCAACGGATCGCAATTCGACGGGTACACCGGTGGTGGCGGCAAAGAGATCGTCGACGGTCTGATGTCGTCCGGCGACGTCGGCCACCTCGATGCGACCGGACTGCTCTTCGTCACCGGTCGCGCCGACGACATGATCGTCAGCGGCGGCGAGAACGTGTTCCCACGCGAGGTGGAGGACCTGCTCCTGGCCGACGACGGGGTTGCCGACGTCGCTGTGGTCGGCGTCGACGATGACGACTTCGGTCAGCGCCTCGTCGCCCACATCGTCAAGGCACCCGGCGCCACGTTGACCAAGGCGAAGGTTCGCAAGCTGGTGAGCGACAACCTTGCCCGACACAAGGTGCCGCGCGACGTCGTGTTCTGCGACGAACTGCCCCGCACCGCCACCGGCAAGCTCCGCCGCAACCAACTCTGACTCGGGTGCGATCTGCTGCGACCCGATCCGGCCCGCCAGCGAATGAGATGATCGGTGACATGGCTGACATGCAGATCTCCCGGTTCCCCGTTCCTGAACTGTCAGAGCTTCCCGACGACATCCGGGAGCTGATCGAGACGGTGCAGGAGAAGTCCGGATTCGTACCCAACGTGTTTCTCGCCCTGGCCCATCGGCCTGCCGAGTTCCGGGCGTTCTTCGCTGGTCACGATGCGCTGATGGACAAGAGCGAGGGGCTGTCCAAGGCGGAGCGCGAGATGATCGTCGTCGCGACGAGTGCCACCAACGGTTGCCTCTACTGCGTCGTCGCCCACGGTGCGATCCTGCGAATCCGAGCGAAGAACCCGCTCATCTCCGACCAGGTCGCGATCAACCCGTGGAAGGCCGACCTCAGTGACCGCGAGCGGCACATGGTCGACTTCGCGCTGAAGGTCGCAGGCGACTCGGCCCGTGTCGCGGACGCCGACTTCGATGCACTCCACGCGAACGGGTTCACCGATGACGAGATCTGGGACATCGGCGCGATCGCTGCGTTCTTCGCCATGTCGAACCGTTTGGCCAACCTGGCGTCGATCCGCCCGAACGACGAGTTCTACGCGATGGCGCGCGGCTGACCCGCTTTCGTGAGGTTCTTGCAGTCACTGACGGCAAGAACCTCACGAAAACGTCAGGCGGTGCTGTAGCCGATGGTGGTGCGGTGGAGGAGGCGGTCGTGGCCGTCGTAGCCGCCGGTGGCGCGGTGGAGTACGCACCGGTTGTCCCACATCGTCAGCATGTTCGCCTGCCATTGATGTCGGTACTGGAACTCCTCGCGGGTCTGCCACGCGTACAGTTCGCCGAGCAGTGCTCGCGCCTCGTCGTCGGGCATGCCCTCGATGCCGATGATGTAGCCGATGGTGGAGTACAGCGTCTCGGCACCGGTCTCGGGGTGGATGCGAATGAGCGGGTGTGTGCCGGTCGCGTAGGCGTCCTCACTCGGCCTGATCTGCATGGAGCGATCTGCGTCGTCGTCGCCGTAGGTCCCGTCGGGTGCGTAGCCGCCGCGAGCCGAGTGAATGGCGATCTTCCCGTCGATCCGTGCGCGTAGGTCGGCGGGCATGGCGGCGAGTGCAGCTTCCTGGTTGGTGTAGAGGGTGTCGCCGCCGACGGGTGGGATGACCTTGCCGTAGAGGCAGGTTCCGTCCGGCGGGAACTCCTGGAAGCTCCAGTCGGCGTGCCAGTTCTCCGCGAAAAGTGTCGAGGTCTCATCGGCTCGGCGACTGATCGCGGCGATGTGTGGGTGTCCGTCGATGGCAGCGAAGAAGGGGTCGTCACCGAAGGGTCCGAACCGGAGCGTGAAGGCTTCCAGATCGGCATCGGAGAGATCCTGATCCGGAAAGGCGAGCACCTGGTGCTCGAGCCAGGCGCTCCGGATCGCGGCGACCTGATCGTCGGTGAGGTCGCGGAGATCGATGCCGCGCACGGTCGCGCCGCAGGCCTGTCCGCTCGGCGTGACGGTGAAGTCGGCGGAGATCTGTGGGGTCGGCATCATCTTCCTCTTCTTCATCATCTTCCTCCGGCGGCCATCCGTTCGGCCATGTCGTCGGGCATTCCGTGTGGCAGTGCGCGCTCGTGGATCAAGGCGTCGGCGCGAGTGTGCTGAGCCTGATCGTCGATGAGTTGCTTCACGATCCGGTTGGTGCCGCGCGAGTTCGCCAGCACCTCGGCGGCGAGCGCGTCGACGGTGGCGTCGAGGTCGTCGTCTGCAACGCAGCGATCGACGAGTCCGATCGCAGCGGCGTCGAGCCCGTTGATGCGACGGCTGGTGAACATCATCTCCTTGGCGGCGGAGCGGCCGATCCGTTCGGGCAGCCGGATCGACATGCCCCAGATCGGAACCAGGCCCCACTGGCCGTGCGTGTCGCCGAGCTTGGCCGACTCACTCGCGATCAGGATGTCGCAGGCGAGGGCGAGTTCGAGCCCGCCGGTGTAGCAGTGCCCGTGGATTCGGGCGATCGTCGGCTGCGGAAGTGCTTCGAGCGCGTCGACTGTCTCGGGTTCGAAGTGTTTGCTCGGCGCCCGCTCGCCCGAGGCGATCGACCCGAGGTCGTGGCCGGCGCAGAACGCCCGTCCGGCTCCGGTCAGCACCACGCAACCGACGGCACCGTCGACGGCGATCGCGTCGAGGTGCTCGCGCAACTCGACGAACATCGTCGGTCCCAGCGCATTGAGCTTGTCGGGCCGGTTCAGGGTGAGCGTCGTCAGGACCGCGCCACTCGCTGTCTCCTGATCGGTGCGACGGACGAGCGGTTCGGTCATGGAGGCTCCTGTGCGAGCGGGCTGGGCTGTGGCGGGCTGGGCTGTGGTGGGCTGGGGGTGTCAGGCGGTTCGGAGATGGCGGGCGTCGGCGATCGGCGTGCCGAGCCGTTCTCCGAGCGCACCGTTCACGAAGTCGGTGACCTTCTGTTCGAGCGGGAACGACAGATGGCTGCCTTCGTACCAGCAGATCTCAGGCCGGTCCCAGTGCTCCCAGAGGGCGTGCACGTTCCCGGGTCGGACCCACCGGTCGACGATGCCGCCGTAGATGAACAGCGCCTCCTTCGGGATCAGCGGCTCCATCGCGAGCGGCGACACGACGCGGTTGACACGTTCGAGGGAACGCCAGCTGAGACCCCACTGTTCGTAGAACGGCGGGAGGAGCGCTTCGACGTTGCGGCGCATGCCGCGCACGAGGTCGGCTTCGGGCACACCTGCGATCGCGATGGCGAGGTCGTCTTCGAAGCAGGCGAGCAGCGAGGTGAAGTAGCCGCCGAGCGAGATGCCGGAGGCACCGACCGACGGCGCATCCTGGGTCCGGATCAGCCACTCCTTGAGGCGGCGGATGTCCCAGATCGCCTGTGTTGCGGTGTGGACGGTGTTCATCGCTCCGCCGAACAGGACCCGGTCACCCGAGGCGCCGACAGCGCGCGGGCCGTGCAGCGGTGAGACCGGGAAGGCGAGGTTGAGGCCGAGTTCGTGGTGGAGTCGCTTCGCGTTGAACGCCAGGAAGTCGACCCGTGGGGTGCCGGTGCGGTAGCCGTTGATGCAGATCAGCCAGGGGCGGGGCGGGCCGTCGTGGCGCAGGATCCAGGCATGTGCTGATCGGTTGCGCTCGTAGTCGAGCCACCGCTCGCGACCGGGCTCTCCGTCGTGGGGCTCGTACTCGCTGTCGGCGACGAGGTGGTGATAGTCGAGACCGCCGGCCGAGCGTGGCGTGAGCGACACTCGGCTGAGCTCGCCCGGATCCTCGTGATACGACATCGGATCGTCGACCCATCCCATGTCGTTGAACATCTCGACACCGTCACCGAGTTCGTCGCGCAGCCGACGACGGAAGGTGATCGACGGTGCCCGGAGGCGGCTGTTCGTGGACTCGAGCTGCAGGGCCCACTCGTCGACGAGCCACTTGGCAGCGAGTGCCGGTGTGAGCTTCGGGTTGGGCAGGTCGTGGAGCCGGTGGCCCTTGACCCAGTTCCGGGTCTGCCCGAGCATTTCATCAAGTACCGACATCGCCCACCGAACCTAGTTGCCGGCAGATCCGACCGGCGTGTCCAGCGCCCGTCCAGTCACATCGGTGCCAGGCACCGTCGTGACGCAGGTCGGCTCAGATCAGGGTCGGTCGAGGGAGTCAGTCGGGCGGATACGGCCAGATCGCGTCGATGTACCCGAGGCGACGATTGAGGGCGATGATGCCGACATTGTCGGGATGGTGGACCGTGCGAAGTTCGGTGAGACCGCGGACGGCACCGAAACCTGTGTTGCGCACCTTCAACGCGAGGGCGAGACCCCGCCGACGTTCGGCGCGCCGGACGCCGGTCATCTCCGTGAAGAGAAAGCCCTTGGCCGGATGCGCCGACGTCGACGCCATGCCGACCCATTCATCACCTCGTCGGGCGATGAGGACGCCACGCGGATCGAATGACTCGATGTCGATCCGCACCTGCCGGTACTCGGGCCACGTGTGGAAGGTGCCTCGGCCCGGGATGTCGCCGGAGCACTCGGCGTTGAGCTCGTAGAGGCGGCGTTGGTTCTCTTCGGTGTTACCGAGGTCGTCGAGGGTCGACATCGTGATGCCGTCGCGGAGCACTGAGTCAACGACCGGGTCGAACGGTCGGGGGTCGAACCGACCCAGGTCGAGTTCGAGCTTCACCCAGTCGACAGCCATGGTCACAGCTTGGCGTACTGCACTCCAGGACGACGTGGTGTTCTTCCACGGTGGATCCGGTCGGATCGTCGTCCCGGCGAGAGGTGCGAGACCGATCGATCGATTCGCTCGACGACTTGTCTGCTCGATCCAGACGAGAAATTGACTCGTTCCGGGCAGGGCGGTGCCGATGCACTGTCATGGCACAGGAGCGAATCGAGAGCGTCGACGAGCGCCGCTTCGTCGAGATCGACACCGTGTTGAAGCGTCTGAACATGACGATTGCCATCTTGGTCGCTGCGGCCGCGGTGCTGTTCGCCGGTCGTTTCGGCCCTGAGTTCATGGTCTTCGCCTGGCTTCCGATGCTGTGGTGGATCGGGCGGCGCGTCCTGCGCGTGCAACGACGCATCGGTCTGCGCCCGTGGAACGCAATTCTGATCGTGACGATTGCGGCCTCGGTCGTGGGGGGCGCGGCGACGTCGGGCGGCATGAGCAGCCCCGTGTGCTTCTTCGCTGGCCTCATCGGGATGCTCGCCCACGCCGCATTTCCCAACTTCCGGTACTCGAGATTTGCCGGCCTCGCCGCGATCGTCATGATCGCAGGCATCGACATCGCTCGCGGACAGTCGATCGACCTGTTCAGTCTCGTCGCAGCAGCCGTTCTCGCCGGCTACCTCCCGCTGGTCATCCAGCAACTCGTCGACGTCGAACAGATTCAGCGCCGAAGCGCCGTCCTCGACGTTCTCACCGGGTGTCTGAACCGTCGCTCGTTCGAGCAGCGCTCCGCCGAGATCGATGCTCAATCCGCCCGCACCGGCGCAGAGGTTGCCATCATCAGTCTCGACATCGACCACTTCAAGAAAGTGAACGACACGCTGGGTCACGCAGTCGGCGACCAGGTACTGGAGAACGTCGCGTACGTGGCCCGCAAGCAACTTCGACGATTCGAGCTGATGTTCCGACTCGGTGGCGAAGAGTTCGTGGTGGTCCTCCCCGATACAGGCGCCCCGGCAGCCGTTGCAATCGCAGAGCGGATCCGCACGAGTATCGAGTCCGCCATGCCCGCCGGTGTCAGCGTCACTGCGTCATTCGGCGTCTCGGTCGGAACCGGTGGCGTCGAAGCCGTGCTCGCCAAAGCAGACGAACGGCTCTACCTCGCCAAGAGGTCCGGCCGCAACTGCGTGATCGGACCGAATGACGCGAGCGACCTCGAGAATCAACTCGAGAAGCGCAGGGCCAGTCAGGAGATCGTCGGCCCGGAGGTCGTGTCACACGGTCGGTGACCCTTCCGCCCAGCGAACGAGCATCGAACGCCTGAAGGATCAGGCGGCGACGAGACGGTCAGCGAGTTTGTCGAGGGCCATGCTCCAACCCTGGGCACCTGGGGAGGCGGCGGGCACGCCGACGTGCGTCATCACCATCCGTGTCGAGGGGCTGGTCGAACCGTCGACGTTGCTCAGTTCCACGATGATCTCCGTGGTGGTCGGCGTTCCCTCGGGCATTCCGAGTTCAGCAGGCGACATCACGTTGCCGTCGGCGTCGCTCATCGACTCGGTGTAGACGAGGCGACCGTGGGGCGCGACCTCGCGATACTCGCCGACGAACCACATCTGCATCGCCCCGTTCGGAGTGTCCATCTCCATACAGATGCGGCGGGTGCCGCCGACGGTGACGTCCATCTCGGCGACGGGGATTCGTGCGCCCATCGGGCCGTACCAGGCAGCAAAGTGCTCGGCCTCGGTCCACATCGCCCAGACGCTCGTGATCGGAGCGTCGAAGATTCGCTCGATGATGACCGACTTGGTCGGATCGATCGTCGCCCTGTCGTTGTCGGTCATGTCGTTGCCATCTTTGTTCTTGGTGTGGTTGGTGAGTCGGTGTGTTCGGTGAGCTGGGTGAGATAGTCGTCCAGTTGGTCGAAGCGGGCTTCCCAGATCGAGCGGTACTGCTCGGTCCAGTCGGCCACTTCGGCGAGTGGTGCTGCGTCGAGCGCGCACGGTCGGTACTGCGCGTGCCGTCCACGTGTGATCAGGCCGGCGCGCTCGAGGACCTTGAGATGCTTGGAGATCGCCGGGAGCTGCATGTCGAACGGCTCGGCGAGTTCGTTGACGCTCGCGGCGCCGATGCTGAGCCGGGTGAGGATCGAACGGCGAGTGGAGTTGGCGAGTGCTGCGAAGGTTGCGCTCAGTCGGTCGTCGCTCGGAGCTGCGCTGGTGTGAGTGGGTGTGGTGCTCGTCGTCATGTTTAACCAACATGGAAAGTATGCGCGATCGGTCGAGTTGTCAACCCCGTCCCCCGCTCGAGCTGCTTGTCGAGTTGCTTGTCGAGTTGCTTGTCGACGGTGACACGTGTGAGTGAGAGAATGCACTTCGAATCGGCCGATCGGGCCGTGCGTATGCGGAAGAAGGAATCCCGACGATGACGACCAATGCCGAACTGCTCGAGCGCTACCGCGCTGTGCTGCCCTCCTTCGTGAGCCCGTTGCACGCCGAGCCGATCTCGATCGACCGCGGTGAGGGCAACTACGTCTGGGACGTCGAAGGCACCCGCTACCTCGACTGGTTCGGCGGCGTGCTGACCACGATGATCGGCCACTCCATTCCCGAGATCGTCACCGCCGTGCAGGAGCAGGCCGCCAAGGTGATGCACACCTCGACGCTGTACCTGTCCGAGCCGATGATCGCCTTCGCCGAAGAGGTCGCCGCAGTGTCCGGCATCCCCGATGCTCGCGTGTTCTTCACCGCATCAGGCTCGGAAGCGAACGACATGGCGGTGATGCTCGCCACGACCTACCGCGGGTCGAACGAGATCCTGGCGATGCGCAACAGCTATCACGGACGGTCGCACACCACGCAGGCGATCACTGCCCAGAGTTCGTGGTCGATGACGTCGATGACGGGCCTCAATGTCAACTTCATCCAGGGCGGCTACCGGCTCCGCTCACCGTTCCGCGACCTCGACGACGATGCGTTCACGGCGGCCTGTGTCGCGGACCTGGTGCAGATGATCGACATGGGCACGGCCGGCAACGTGGCAGCACTCATCGCCGAGCCGATCCAGGGTGTCGGCGGCTTCGCCACGCCGCCGGACGGCTTCTTCGGGGCGATGGGCAAGGAGCTCGCCAACCGTGAGATCCTGTTCATCTCCGACGAGGTACAAACCGGATGGGGTCGAACCGGGGAGCACTTCTGGGGCTACCAGGCCCACGACATCGTGCCGGACATCTTGACCTTCGCCAAAGGCGTCGGCAACGGGATCACGCTCGCCGGCGTCGTCGCTCGCGCCGAGATCATGGACTGCATCGACGTGCTGTCGTTCTCCACGTTCGGCGGCAACCCGCTGTCGGCAGCGGCGGGACGAGCCACGCTCAAGTACGTCCTCGAACACGACCTGCAGGGCAATGCCAAGGCCATGGGCGAGCGCCTCACCGCACGGCTGTCTCCGGTGATCGAGCAGACCGACTGGATCGCTGAACTGCGCGGCCGCGGCCTGATGCAGGCCATCGAGATCGTGCACCCCGGCGGCGTGGAGCCGGACAGCCCGACCACCGCTCGCCTCCTCGATGCCGCCAAGGATCGCGGCCTCCTCGTCGGCAAGGGCGGTCTCTACGGCAACGTGATCCGCATGGCACCGATGCTCGCGATCAACGAGGCTGAACTGGACGAGGGCATCGACGCCCTCATCGGCGCGATCGGTGCCATCGACAGCGCAAGCTGACCGGCCCACTCTCCGCGAGGGTCTGCCGACATGGACGGTTCGAGGTGGCCGGACAGTGAGCGATCTCTCGGATCTCTCGGATCTCTCGGATCTCTCGGATGGCACTGATGGCACTGGTGGCGCGGACGGCGCGGACGTCTCGGCCGTTCTCCGCAACAGACGGTGATACTCAGCGGGGCCGAGAGTGATCGAAGGCGGCGGCCGTGCCGGTCGGGCCGATGAGTGCCAGGTGGAAGGTGCGGAGCAGATCGGTGAGCTGCGCACGTCGGTCGGCGTCGAGCAATCCGACGATGTCGAGTTCGTTCGCAGCGTGATCCACGAGCGCCGCATCGAGTTTGGCTGCGCCCTGTGCGGTGAGGGTCACGAGGACCTGTCGTCCGTCGGTGGTGCTTCGTTCGCGCCGCACGAAGCCCCGCTGTTCGAGCCGATCGATCCGGTTGGTCATCGCCCCCGAGGTCACCATCATCGAGTCGAGCAGTTGGCCCGGGGTCAGCTGGTGCGGCTCGCCGTTGCGGACGAGCGTGGCGAGCACGTCGAACTCCCATGACTCGAGGTCGTGCTGAGCGAACACGGCATCGAGTCGGACTCGCAGCACTTTGTCGATTCGAGTCAATCGCCCGATGATCTCCATGGCGGAGACGTCGACGTCGGGCCGTTCGCGATGCCACTGGTGGACGACGTCGTCGACGTGGTCGCGCGGCGCATCGGGAAATGGGCGGTCGGGCATGACGGCATTATCTCTTGACATCGAGAGATAGGCAAGCCAGAGTTGTCTTCATGTCAAGAGATATTGAGCAACGGTCGGTCTCGGTCGGCGCAGCCACCGCTCGAACCGCACTCACGCCGATGGTGTGGGGAACGACGTACATCGTCGCCACCGAGCTCCTTCCCGAAGGTCGCCCCATGCTGGCTGCCTGTGTCCGAGCACTGCCTGTGGGGGTCGCGTTCGTCCTGTGGTCCCGCCGCCTTCCCGTCGGCTCGTGGTGGTGGCGATCAATCGTGCTCGGTGTGCTCAACATCGGCGCGTTCTTCGCCCTGCTGTTCGTCGCTGCGTTCCGCCTCCCGGGGGGAGTGGCGGCCACGGCGGGGGCACTGGGGCCGATCATCGCCGCGACGATTGCAGCGTTCGTGCTCGGGGAGGTGTTCACGCGTCGGACCGCTCTCGCCGGCGTCGCCGGCGTCGTCGGTGTCGCGATGTTGGTCCTCGGACCCGATGCCGCACTCGACCCGGTCGGCGTGGTCGCTGCGATCGCCGGCACCGTCTCGATGGCCGTCGGCGTCGTCCTGACCAAGCACTGGGGCCGCCCGGTCGACCTCGTCACCTTCACCGGCTGGCAGTTGACGGCGGGCGGGGTCGTTCTCGTCCCGCTCGTGGCGCTCACCGAGGGGCTGCCATCGGAGATCACCACCACCAACGTGCTCGGTTTCACCTGGCTCGCCGTCGTCGGCACGGGCGCTGCGTATGCGAACTGGTTCGCAGGGGTGCAGCGACTCCCCGTCAACGTCGTCAGCTTCCTCGGCCTGCTGAGCCCGCTCGTCGCGACCATCGTCGGCTGGCTGGTTCTCGGCCAGTCGTTGTCACTGCTGCAGCTCGGCGGTGCCGCACTCGTCGTCTCCGCCGTCATCGCACCGCAGATCCGTCGAGGTGCACGACAGCCGGCCACAACGGCGCCCGCCAGAGTGTCGACGTCATGACCGACACGGGGCGCCGATGACCATGTCGGACGCCGTCTCGGGTACCGGGTCACCGTCACCGATACGCCAGTCCCCTCCCCGCGTGATCCCTCCCGAGTGAACGGGGATTCTCAGGGTGAGTACGGTTGGGCTGCGATGCAGACGATCGATCTCAACTCCGACCTCGGTGAGGGCTTCGGGCCCTGGACGATGGGTGACGACGCCACGATGCTCACGCTCGTGTCCAGCGCGAACGTTGCGTGTGGTGGCCATGCCGGTGACCCCGAGACCATGTTCCGCACGCTGTCGGTGGCTGCCGAGAACGGTGTGACCGTCGGGGCCCACCCCGGCTATGCAGATCGCGAAGGCTTCGGCCGCCGCACCATCCCGATGTCGCACGACGAGATCACTCGGATGGTCGCTGCGCAGATCGGTGCACTGCAGGGCGTTGCCGCCCTCGTGCCCGTCGAGGTCCGCTACGTCAAGGCGCACGGCGCGCTCGCCAACCTGGCCGCGCGAGACGCCGGTGTGGCCGAAGCGATCATCCGCGCCGTACAGCAGATCGATCCGACCCTTCCCGTTCTGGCCATCTCGGGCACGCAGATCGAACAGGTCGCCCGTTCGCTCGGCGCACCGGTGTTCGCCGAGATCTTCGCCGACCGTGGCTACTTGTCGACCGGGGAGCTCGTGCCGCGCTCCCAGCCCGGCGCGATGATCCACGACGCTCGCGAAGCAACCGACCGGTTGCTCGGTTTCCTCGACACTGGTCTCATGCCCGTCGTCGACGGTGATCCCATCCCCCTCGACGCCCACTCGATCTGTGTCCACGGCGACAGCGCCGGCGCCGTCGCGATGACGCGCCTGATCCGCGACGAACTGATCGCTGCCGGCGTGCAGCCCACAGGGTTCGCCGCGTTGGCCCAGTGACGGAGTCGACCAAGTGATCGAGTCGACCGTCGCCGAGAACGTCCGGTTGGTGCCGGTCGGCGACCGGGCGCTGCTCGTCGAGTTCGCGACGCAGATCGGCGACGCCGCGAGTCGCGCCGTGTTGACCCTCGACCGGGCACTCGAGGCGGCGATGCCGGACGGTGTCGTCGAAGTCGTTCCGGCCATGACGAATGCGCTGCTGCTGTTCGACCCGGTCGTCACCGACCACGCAACGCTCGGCGCGGCCGTCACGCAGCTTCTGGCGACGGCGAGTGCGGAGCTTCCCGATCCGCAGGCCCGTCGCGTGCAGGTCTGCTACGACGAGTCGCTCGGCCACGACCTTCCTGCAGTTGCGGCAGCCTGCGAGATGAGCGTCGACGCGGTCATCGCCGCTCACCTCGCTGGTGACTACCGCGTCCTGATGTACGGCTTCGCTCCCGGCTACGCCTACCTGGGCGGTGTCGCGCCGGCCATCCAGCTGCCGCGCAAGCCCGCAGCGATCCGCGGCATCCCCGCCGGCCGGGTCATCATCGCCGGGCCCCAGTGCATCGTGACGACGTTCGAGATGCCGGCGGGCTGGTGGGTCATCGGGAGTTCACCGACACCGGTGCTCGACCCTGCAGCCGAGCACCCGTTCCTCTTCGACGTCGGCGACCGCGTCGTCTTCGAACGCATCGACCTCGCCACTCACGATCAACCGACCGTTACTTCGGGGTCGGGAGCGGAAGTAACGCCACCCGCCGACGATGTGAGTTCCTCATGACCAGTGCCCAGCTCGTCGTCACGTCGGTGGGTCCGTTCGTGTCGCTGCAGGACGCCGGGCGATTCGGCCGTCTGCGTTTCGGGGTGACCGACGCCGGCCCGATGGATCGCCTTGCGCACGTTGCGGCGAACCTCGCCATCGGCAACGAGCGGGGTGCCACCGCGATCGAGGTGTCGATGGGCGGGCTGAGTCTCGAGTGCCGAGGCGCTCCGGTGACGGTTGCAGTCGCTGGTGGAGGCTTCGTCGTCCAGCACGGCGCGCAGCAGCACGAAGGGTGGATGGCGATGACCCTTCAGCCGGGGGAGCGGCTCGCGATCCGGCCGGGGTCGTGGGGCAGCTGGGCGTACGTCGCCGTTGCCGGACACCTCGATGCGACGTCGTGGTTGGGAAGTACCTCGACGCACTCGGCGTCGGGCTTCGGCGGCGGCATGGTGAGCAACGGTCAGCAGCTCGACGTCGTCGACGCACGGGTCGAGCACGATCGAGAGGGCGAGATCCCCGGACTTCCAGGGCCGACCGGAACGGTGCGCGTCGTGATGGGTCCCCAGGATCAGCACTTCGTCGACGAGGCCACCGAGGCATTCCTCGGTACGCCGTATGCGCTGACCTCCGCCTACGACCGGATGGGTGTGCGGCTCGACGGGCCGTCGCTCCCGCTGCGCGACGTGCTCTCGATTCCATCCGAGCCGATCATCCGCGGCTCGGTGCAGGTCGCCGGTGATGGCGTACCGACGGTGCTGCTCGCCGACCATCAGACCACCGGTGGCTATCCGAAGATCGCCACGGTGATCAGTGCCGACATCGACGCCTTCGCGCAACACCGGCCCGGCGACTCCGTTCGCTTCGAAGCGATCGACGCACCCACCGCCATCGAGATCGCTCGCGCCACCGCGCCGCAGACTGCGGCCTATCTGGGCACGGTCGCGGGCCCGGGCCGGACACTCACCCATCGGCTGCGGTCGACGAATCTGATCAGCGAAGCGGACGTCGCCGGCTCGACCTGACGAGGATCCTGCGGTCACATCCCGCTCAGCGCGATCTCAGCGCAGGATTTGCGAGGTATCGGCGACGTGGGTTGCTTCGGCTACTTGGGTGCGAAGCGTGTGCCGGCGTCGAGGCGGATCGTGTCGCCGTTGAGCATCGGGTTCTCGATCATCGCGACGGCCAGGCGGGCGTACTCGTCGGGGCGACCGAGACGTCTCGGGAACGCTGCGTCCTTGGTGAGCCCGGCTGCCCGTTCGTCGGAGACGCCGGCGGTGAGCCCGGTGGCAAAGAGGCTCGGTGCGATCGTGTTGACGCGAATGCCGAGCGAGCCCAGGTCGCGCGCCATCGTCAGCGTCATTCCTGCGATGCCTGCCTTCGCTGCGGTGTAGGCGACCTGGCCGATCTGTCCTTCGAACGCTGCAATCGATGCAGTGTTGATCAGCACCCCTCGTTCGTCGTCATCGTTGGGCTCGTTCTCGGCCATGTGCGCGGCACACAAACGGTTCGTGTTGAAGGTGCCGATCAAGTTGAGATCGATCACCGCCCGGAAATCGTCCAGATCGAACGGACCTGAACGGCTCAACGTCCGCCCGGCCTTGCCGCCGCCCGCCGTGTTCACTGCGACGTCGAGCCCGCCGAGCGCCTCGACCGCCTCGGCGATGACGACCTCGATGCCGTCGAAGTCGAGTACGTCGGTCGGATGCCACGTGCCGCCCAGCTGGTCGGCCACTTCCGCACCGGCGGAGCCTTCGCGATCGAGAATCGCCACCGATCCGCCGCCAGCGGCGATCCGTTCGGCGGTCGCGCGGGCGAACCCTGATGCACCGCCGATCAAGATCGCCTTCAGTCCGTTGATCTCCATGTCATGCCTCGTGTTCGGGGTCTGTCCCTCTTCTTGGGGGACGGGGTGGTGGTCAGTCGCGCGCACGCGTTGCGTTGAATGGGGTGCCGCGATCGGGGCTCGGTTCCCTCGGCAGGCCGAGCACGTTCTCGCCGAGGATGTTGTGTTGGATCTCGTCGGTCCCGCCGGCAATGGATTGGGCAGGCGTCGACACCAGGACTTCGGCGATGACGGCGTCGAGTGGATCGTCCGATGCCGTGAGCATGCCAGCGGCGCCCGAGATCGTCGAGTGCACGTGGTTCGAACGTCGGGCGACCTCCGACAGCGCGAGCTTGCCGATCGAGCCCTCCGAACCGGGAGGGCGTCCGAGTTCCCGTGCCGCACGGGCCCGGCGTGCCGTCCAGTCAGCTGCCTGATGGAAGCTGAGCAGGTCAGCGATGCGCTGCCGGACGATCGGGTCCGACGCCCGCCCGTTCGCACGGGCCCGCTCGATGACGAGGTCGGCACGGCCCTGGCGCTGTGGGTACCAGACGTAGGTCTTGTTGTACTCGGCCGCTTCGAGTCGCGCTTCGTCGACGACACGCCCGACTGCGGTGATCGGAAACGACGCCTGCCGGTTCGTCGCATACGAGCGCTCGTGGGCGAGCGTGCCGCGTGCGACCGCCCAGCCGCCGCCGACATCGCCGACGACATGATCGTGTGGGATGGCGACGTCGTCGAGGAAGACCTCGTTGAAGGACGCGTGATCGTTCATCTGTCGAATCGGCCTGACGGTCACGCCGGGCTGGCGCATGTTCAAAAGGAAGTAGCTGAGGCCGGCGTGCTTGGGTGCATCCCAATCGGTGCGCGCCACGAGGATCGCCATGTCGGCGTGGTCGGCCGAGGTGTTCCACACCTTCTGCCCGTTGACGATCCACTCATCGCCGTCGCGTGTCGCCGTGGCCTGCAGTCCGGCGAGGTCAGACCCCGCCCCGGGCTCGCTGAACAGCTGGCACCACGTCAGTGCACCGGTCAACGTGTCTCGCAAGAAGGTCGCTTTGAGGTCGTCACTGGCGTGGTCGTACATCGTCGGTGCAGCGAGACCGAACCCGCCGCCGAGAGGTGTGCCCACACCACCGGCTTCGCGGATCGCGGCGTGCGCGACTCGGTCGGACCACGCAGGAAGGCCACGCCCGAACCAGTCGCGAGACCAAGATGGAACGGCCCACCCCGAACCGACCAGGAGTTCGCGCCATTCGATCAGCGACAGGTCCGGGTCCCACGCCGCGCTGAACCAGTCGAGCACGGCCGCCCGCACGGCGGCTTCGGTCGGTGGGTCCTGTTCACTCATGGATCGCTACGACGAGTGTGATCGAATGGCCTCTCTCGAACAGCAGCGGAGGTACCAGAGATGACAGCGACGACCACCGGCGAGCACTTGGTGGTGATCGAGCCGACTGCTGACCACGTCACGACGATGCGGTTGAGCCAGCCGCCGAACAACTTCTTCTCGGTCGGGCTGATCAACGCCATCGCCAGCGCACTCGAGTCGCTCGACGACGATGACGACACGCGAGTCGTCATGCTCGCCGCTGCCGGCAAGCACTTCTGCGCCGGAGCGGACTTCGCTGGTGCCGGCTTGGGTGACACGACTGCCGATCTGTACCGGGCTGCCGCTCGACTGTTTCGGACGCGCAAGCCGATCGTCGCGGCGATTCAGGGGGCAGCGATCGGCGGAGGGCTGGGTCTTGCGCTTGCCGCTGACTTCAGGTTCGGCGCTCCAGAAGCTCGACTGAGTGCGAACTTTGCACGGCTCGGATTCCACCATGGTTTCGGTTTGTCGGTCACCCTGCCTCGCCTTGTCGGCCAACAGCGCGCCGCCGAACTGCTCTACACAGGTCGGCGTCTCGATGGTGCGAACGCCGCCGCTGTCGGGCTCGTCGATCGGCTCGTTCCCCTGGCGGACCTCGAAACCGCAACGCAGGAGTTCGCCGCAGAGATCGCCGGGTCGGCACCACTCGCTGTCGAGTCGATCAGAGCGACGCTGCGGAGCGGGATCGCCGACGAGATCGTTGCCGCCACGGATCACGAGATGAGTGAGCAGACGAGGCTGCGCGCCACCGCTGACTTCGCGGAGGGAACACGGGCAATGTCGGAGCGTCGTACGCCCCACTTCGAACGTCGGTAGCGAACGCAGCCGAGGTCGTGAGTCGTCAGCGGTGAAACTCGACGTTGAAGCGGACGGGGCCGTCGATGACGACGTGATGCAGTCGTGCCGGCGGAATGATCTGCTGCTCTCCGGTGTGCATCATGCGGAGTTCGTCAGGCGCGTCCTCGAACACGAAGCCGAGTGATCCCGACTCGATCACGACACGTCCCCAGACGCCCTCGGCCACCTGGTGGGCAGCGCGCAGACCTGCCGGCGTCGAGGTTTCGTCGAAGGTCGGTGTGGTCCGCTGCAATGTCAGTCCGACAGGGAGTTCGTCTGGTGCTCGATCGAGGGTCACGACCCGACCGTAACTTCCACCGGTGGCGGTGCGACATCGTCGTCGACGACGAAGCTCAGGACTGATTCTCCGTCCGGCCGGCCGGGTGGCCGACATCGCGTACGTTCTTGCCTGCGTCACGAAGGTGCCTGACCCCGATGTGACGGATCAGGTGGATTGGCCGGCGAACTGGGCGCCGTGGAGTCGGGCATAGGCGCCGCCGCTGGTGAGTAGTTCGGCGTGAGCGCCCTGCTCGACGATGCGGCCGTCCTCCATCACGAGGATGACGTCGGCGCCACGGATGGTCGACAGGCGGTGGGCGATCACGAAGCTCGTGCGATCCTGGCGGAGTGCGTTCATCGCCTCCTGGATCAGCACCTCGGTACGGGTGTCGACCGAGCTGGTCGCCTCGTCGAGGATCAGGATCGACGGGTTCGCCAGGAAGGCTCGGGCGATGGTCATCAGTTGCTTCTCGCCGATGCTGATGTTGTCGCCCTCGTCGTTGATCACCGTGTCGTACCCGTCGGGCAGCGTGCTGACGAACCGGTCGACATAGGTGACGCGGGCCGCTTCGAGGATCTGCTCCTCGGTTGCATCCGGATTGCCGTAGGCGAGGTTCTCGCGGATCGTGCCGCCGAACAGCCACGTGTCCTGCAGGACCATGCCGACCTTCGACCGCAGCTCGGCGCGCGGGTACGAAGAGATGTCGCGGCCATCGAGCGAAATGGCACCAGATTGAAGGTCGTAGAACCGCATGATCAGGTTCACGAGGGTCGTCTTGCCGGCGCCGGTCGGGCCGACGATGGCGATGGTCTGGCCCGGCTCGACGGTCAGGTTCAGGTCCTGAATGAGGGGCTGCTCGGGCAGGTACGAGAAGTCGACGGAGTCGAACACGACGCGTCCCACGACCGGCGGCGGGTCGACCGTGGCGTTCTGCTCGACGGTCTGCTCATCGGCATCGAGCAGTTCGAGCACCCGCTCCAATGAGGCGATGCCGGATTGGAAGGTCGTCGCCATCGAGGCGAGGCGGGTCAGCGGCTCGGAGAAGTTGCGGGCGTACTGGATCATCGCCTGCATGTCGCCGATGCTGATCGCACCCGATGAGATCCGCAGGCCACCCACGACGGCGATGAGCACGTACTGGATGTTGCCCATGAACGTCATGGCCGGCTGGATCAGCCCCGACATGAACTGCGCCGCGAACGAGGCTTCGTAGAGCTTGTCGTTGTCCTCGGCGAAGCGTTCCTCGACCTTGCGGTGCTGCCCGAAGCTCTTCACGATCGCGTGGCCGGTGAACACCTCCTCGGCCTGGCCGTTGACCGCGCCGGTGTGGCGCCACTGCTCGACGAAGCGTGGCCCCGCCTTTCCACCGATGACCTTGATCAGCACGATCGACAGCGGCACGGTGATGAGTGCGACGAGTGCGAGCAGCGGTGAGATGAGGAACATCATCACGGTCACGCCGAGCAGCGTGAGCAGCGACGTGACGATCGAGCTGACCGTCTGCTGCAGGCTCTGGGCGAGGTTGTCGATGTCGTTCGTGACCCGGCTGAGCAGGTCGCCGCGGGACTGCTTGTCGATGTAGGCGAGCGGCAGCCGGTTGAGCTTGGTCTCGACCGATTCGCGCAGCTTGAACATCGAACGTTGCACGACGCCGGCGAGCATGAACGCTTGGCCGTAGGCCAGTACGAACGAGATCAGGTAGAGGCCGATGAGGAACAGCAGCTGGCTGTGCAGCTTGTCGAAGTCGATACCGGGTCGGGCGCCGTTGTCGCCCGGAAGGAGACCCTCGACGATGATGTCGGTCGCCTGGCCGAGCAGGCGAGGGCCGATCACGACGATCGTCACGCTGAACAGCGTGAGGAGGCCGATCACCCACAGCCGCATCTTCTCCGCACCGAGGATCTCGCCGAGCCGCTTGACGGTCGGGCCGAAGTTGGCGGTCTTCTCCGCCGGCATCCCGGCAGCACCGCCGGGACCGAAACTCGTCCGCCGCGCCTCGGCACCCGTCGTGGTCAGGATGTCGCGCTCGTCGTCGGACTGCCCGGTCGAGTTCTGGGTGGTGTCCGGTCCATCAGGCTCGACGGTCACGTCGTCGTCGCTCATCCGACGGCCGCCTCGAACTGGGAGTCGACGATCTCGCGGTAGGTGGGGCAGGTGTCGAGCAGCGCCACGTGCCGGCCGCGCCCGACGATGCGTCCGTTCTCGACGACGATGATCTGGTCGGCGTCGGCAATCGTCGAGACCCGCTGCGCAACGATCAGCACCCCTGCTTCACGCACGTGCGGCTGGAGTGCGAGGCGCAGCCGTGCGTCGGTGGCGAGGTCGAGCGCAGAGAACGAGTCGTCGAAGATGTAGATGTCGGGGCGCATCACCAGTGCCCGGGCAATCGACAGCCGCTGGCGTTGGCCGCCGGAGACGTTGGTGCCGCCCTGCGTGATCGGGCTCTCGAGGCCCTGCGGCATCGACTGGACGAACCCGGCGCCCTGAGCGACCTCGAGGGCCTGCCACAGTTCTTCTTCGGTGGCGTCGGGTCGACCGAATCGCAGGTTGGAGGCGACGGTCCCGGAGAAGAGGTACGGCTTCTGGGGCACGTAGCCGATCGTTCCCCACAGCAGGTCCGGGTCGAGGCGGCGGACGTCGACGCCATTCACCGACACGCTGCCCTCGGTCGCGTCGAACAGACGCGGGACGAGGTCGACGATCGTCGACTTGCCTGAGCCCGTACTGCCGATGATCGCAGTCGTTCGACCGGGCGTGACATGGAACGAGATGTCGGACAGCACCGGGCTGGTCGCTCCGGGATACGTGAAGCCGACACGGTCGAACTCGACCGTGCCGTGCTCGGTGACCGACGTGATCGGGTTCGTGGGCGGCGTCACCGACGAGTCGGTGTCGAGCACTTCGGTGATCCGCTCGGCAGCGACTGCAGCACGCGGGATCATGGAGACCATGAAGGTCAGCATCACGACGGCGATCAGGACCTGGACGAGGTAGCTGAGGTAGGCGACGACCGAACCCAGTTGCATGTCGCCGGAGCTGATGCGGTCAGCACCGAGCCACAGAACAGCGACACTCGACACGCTGATGAACAGCGACACGGTCGGGAACATCGACGCCATCAGCCGGCCGGCACGGAGCGAGGTCGTGGTGAGGTCGTCGTTCGCGCCGGCGAAGCGCTCCACTTCCTGCGGTTCACGGACGAAGGCCCGCACGACGCGGATACCAGTGATCTGTTCGCGCAGCACGGCGTTGACTTGGTCGACCTTGATCTGCATCACCTGGAAGGTGGGGACCATCCGGCTGATGATGATGCCGAGCACCACGATCAGGATGGGGATGGCGACGACCATGATGACCGAGAGCCCGATGTCTTCGCGGACCGCGAAGACGATGCCGAAGACCATCGTGATCGGTGCTGCGATCATCATCGTGCAGCCGAGCACGACGAGCATCTGGACCTGTTGCACGTCGTTGGTGACACGGGTGATCAGCGACGGGGCACCGAACTGGCCGACTTCGCGAGCGGAGTAGCTGTTCACCTGCTGAAAGATGTCGCGGCGCAGGTCGCGCCCGAAACTCATCGCTGCCTGCGCACCGAACCAGACGGCGGCGACCACGAACACGATCTGGACCAGGCTGAATCCGAGCATGATGCCGCCCGTCCGCCAGATGTAGCCGTTGTCGCCGCGCAGCACCCCCTTGTCGATGATGTCGGCGTTCAGTGTCGGCAGGGTCAGGGCAGCAGTGGTCTGGATGGCCTGGAGGACGATGACGACGGTGAGCAACTTGCGGTACGGACCGAGATGGGTCCGGAGCAGTCGTCGCAAGTCCATCGGCCAAGTGTGCCGAAGTCTGGGCTCCGTCCCTCAATCGTGGCAGCGCAATCGCTGTCTCGACATCCGTTCAGCCGGTGAAGCCGATGTCCTGGTGGGAGCCGTCGCAGAGCGGCTTCGAACCCGATGCGCCGCATCGGCACAACGTGACGCGATTGCGCGTCTCGAGTGCGGTGCCATCGGAATCGGTGACCTCGATGCCGCCGCTCACCCACAGCGGACCGTTCGGGACCACGGCAATTTCGGCGGGGAGGTCTGGCTCGATCGGGTCACCGTCGACGGCGTAGGTCAGTGCACCGGACGGGCACCGTTCGATCATCGCCATCGCTTGGGCACGAATCCGGCTGTCGCCGGTCTTGGCGGCCATCTTCCACACGTTCGTGACCTCGTTGCCGCAGAAGCCGGCGTGCGTGCAGATCGATCGATCGTCGAAGATCTGGATGCCTTCGCCGCCGTGATTCTTCGCACGTTCGTCATACGTGGCGTCGGGAGGATTGCTCGTGCTGTCCCATTCGATCTTGTTGTGCGTGCCGTCGCAGAAGGGCTTGTCGTCAGACTTGCCGCAGCGGCAGAGTGCGACCTTGGCCTTGACCTCGTCGGGCTGGACGGTCTTCCAGGTCAACGGCTCGCCGTGTTCGGAGATGATCGGCGTCTTGGTGGTGACGGGCACCTCGCCGCTGACCATGAACGGCCCACCCTCGGAGGCGGTGATCTTGCGGTCTTCGGTCATGAGTTCACACTGCTTTCGCGTGGTCGCTGCTGGAGATGGATACGGTCGACATACCCGTCTGGCCGACGTTGGAAACCCCGGGACGCGGGACGAGCGTCCCCACACCGATCGCCGTGCTGGCGCCGTGTGAGCAAGCGTTCGGGGTGTTCTGATCGACACGTTCAGGGACCTGGCAGCGGCGAAGTAGCGAGCAGCAGTATTGCGCACTGTGCGGTGCGCATCATGCCGGATCACGAGCAGGCCAGGTGTTGCAGTGTCGGTGTTGATACCGCGCAGTGCAAGGGGCGGTGTCGCGTCTCGTCCGAGTGCGGAGCGAGCCTGCGGGAACCCTGGCACGTTCCGCAGCACATCGCTTCGGGTTTCGGCGGTTCAGGTCAGCTCCTCGAGTCGCGCGATCGCCGGCGCCGGATCGTCGTCGGGGTAGAACTCGATCCGATCGATACGACCATCGCGGACGGTGACGACGCAGTACGAA